>Ga0213869_10000044_pt1 | contig 94684 bp, 95 predicted proteins | sample PICome_10_FD_160083 | JGI IMG/M metagenome (GOLD analysis project Ga0213869, IMG submission 160083) | Coastal seawater microbial communities near Pivers Island, North Carolina, United States - PICO132 | ecosystem: Environmental > Aquatic > Marine > Coastal | place: USA: North Carolina... | reverse complement strand
TGAAGCATTAGATATCGGAATTGACGACTATTTTTGTTCTGGGTATTGGAATTTTATTGAGTGGCCTGAAAAAATTACGAATTTACTCCCTGAAGAAGTTATGGTTGTCAATTTAGAGATTATAAGTACTACCGAGCGCAGTATAGAATGTTTTGAATCCGAAGTATTATAAATAGGTCTAAAAATAATTGTAATTTGCAATAACATTATAAAAATTATGCAACAACCAATCTCTCCTTTTTCCAAAGCCCAACTACTGCCTAAAGAAGAGCGTCTAGAGGTTTCTAATCACAATGCTAAGCTAAATATCGGGCTACCAAAAGAACGATCATTTCAAGAAAAACGGATTTGCTTGACACCCGATGCTGTTTCAGCTCTAACTAGCAATGGGCATCGAATACTTATAGAATCTGGCGCTGGACTAGATGCCGCATTTGATGATAAAGAATACAGTGAAGCAGGTGCTGAAATTACAACAGATACCGCAAAAGTATTCGCTTGTCCAATGATTCTAAAGGTTGAACCACCAACACTAAATGAGATTGAACTTATCAAACCCAATACTATTTTATTGTCGGCACTACAACTAAAAATGCAACAAAAGAGCTATTTTGAAGCCTTGTCACGAAAGAAAATAACTGCTCTTGGATTCGAATTCATCAAAGATAGTGAAGGAGCATTTCCAGCAGTACGTCAACTTAGTGAAATTGCAGGTACTGCTTCAATTCTAATTGCTTCAGAGATCATGTCTATTACCAACCAAGGCAATGGTTTATTGTTAGGAAATATAAGCGGAGTTCCGCCTACAGAAGTTGTTGTTATTGGCGCTGGTGTTGTCGGAGAATTTGCTACAAAATCTGCTCTGGGACTTGGCGCTAATGTGAAAGTTTTTGATGGATCTATCTCTAAGCTAAGAACACTACAAGCCAATGTAGGACAACGAATATACACCTCTACGATGCAGCCCAAAAACCTAATGAAAGCACTTATGCGTTGTGATGTTGCTGTTGGTGCAACAAAAGGAAAAAACAGGTCGCCTATTTTGGTAAATGAAGCCATGGTAGAATCGATGAAACAGGGGGCTATTGTTATTGACGTAAGTATAGATATGGGCGGATGCTTTGAAACTAGTGAGCTTACCACACATGACAACCCCACATTTGAAAAACATGGCGTAATACATTACTGTGTACCTAATATACCTGCACGCTATTCCAGAACATCCTCAGTATCTCTAAGTAATATTTTTACGTCTTATCTTCTTAAAATTGGAGAGGTTGGTGGACTCGAGAATGCAATCCGTCAAGACCATGGACTTAAAAACGGAATTTATGTCTACCACGGTGTCATAACAAATAAAAGTGTTTCCAACTGGTTCGACTTGGATTGTAGCGATTTGAACCTGTTAATTTTTTAAATTTTAAATATGAAATTTATACATCGCCTTGGATTTTATCTCGGTGGATTCTCAATTGGTTTAATTTTTTTAATGTTTTTCTTAAGTGGTAAAAAAACCAGTTGTGCCTACGGTCCAAACGCAAGAGTCTTAAAGAATATCACAAGCAAAACACTAGTAATCAATCCAAATGTCAAATCTGATTTATCAGCTTTAAGTGTAGACTCTCTTCAAGTTGATATGATTCTTAAAAAAGGAAATGTGAATTTCGCTAAGAGTGACACTTCTAAGGAACAATGCAAACGCTATACAATTGAATATGACTCTTTAGAAATTCTTGTAGAGAACTGTATTTTAGAAGCAAATTTATTAGAAGTAAGCAAAAAACAAAATTAAGATTTACGGCGTTTCTTTTCTTGTTTGATGAGCGATAATTCTCTGTTGGTCTGACCAGCAACCGAAGTGTTCTCCTCTGCCCTTCGAATCAAATAAGGCATCACATCACGTACCGGGCCATAAGGTAAATACTTGGCGATGTTATAATTGGCTTTAGCCAAATTATAACTAATATGGTCACTCATTCCAAACAATTGTCCAAACCAAATTCGCGAATCATCAATTTCAATCTTCAATTCATGCATAAGTTTAAGTGCCAAATGTGTGCTATATTCATTGTGTGTTCCCAAAAATACAGCAGTATGGTCCAAATTCTTGAGAATATATTTTAAACAATTATTAAACTGATCATCAGTAGCAGATTTTGTGACGCATATGGGTGAAGTATAATTAAGCCTTTTTGCGCGTTCGCGCTCCTTTTCCATATAAGCACCTCGAACTAGCTTAAAGCCAAGCTTAAAACCCTCTTTCTTGGCTTTATGGTTAAGCTTTTTAAGGTACGCTAATCGATCCCAACGATAAGCCTGTATGGTGTTGTATACAACTACTTCATCAGTGTTGTATTGACGCATGAGCTCTAAAAGTAAATCATCAGCTGCATTTTGCATCCAACTTTCTTCAGAATCAACAAGAATAGAAATATTTTTTTCTTGCCCACATTGGCAAATCCGATGAAATCGTTCTTTAATTCGACTCCATTCGATCAGCTCTTTTTCGTCTAACGGAATAGATGAACTTATTTTTTTATAAATTTCAAAACGGCCAACTGCGGTAGGTTTAAATACCGCAAACGGCATAGCCTCTTTTTGATGAGCAAAATCTACTAGAGCACACATTTGTTCAAGAATAAGATCAAACTGCTCTTCTTCTTGCTTACCTTCAACAGAATAATCCAAAACACTATACACGCCACTTTCAAACATTTGATCAATTTTTGGTATGCAATCCTCAGCATTGACCCCACCACAGAAATGATCAAATACAGTAGCGCGGATGAGTCCTTCAACAGGTAAATGTGTGTTTAGTGCAAAATTAGTTGCTGCAGTTCCAATTCGTACCAATGGCTCATTGGCGATCATTTTGAATAGGAAATAGGCCCGATCTAAGGCAGCATCGGATTTCAGATGAAATGCTATCTCGGTATTGCTAAAATCAACTTTTGCATGTGACATGCTTAAAAAAACCTTTTTTGTTCGTTCAAAATTATTAAATCTTAATAAATTTCATACTATATTTGGGCTATAAAATGGAATCAATACAAACAGCATCTTACGCCATTCACTTCAATGCCTCTGCATACGAAGCACTCACTGCTTATTTAAGCGAAAATAACTTTTCGAAAATAATAATTCTAGTAGATGAAAATACACACGAGCACTGTTTGAGCCATTTTTTAAGTAATACTCATTTTGATTCCTCACCAGATATCATTGAAATACCACAGGGTGAGGTAAACAAAACCATTGAGACTTGCTTAGAAGTATGGAGCAGTTTATCTGAACTATCGGCCGATCGCAAGTCACTTCTGATAAACCTTGGTGGTGGTGTAGTTACTGATCTTGGAGGCTTTGTGGCTTCAACGTTTAAACGCGGTATAAAATTTATCAATATCCCAACATCGCTTTTGGCAATGGTGGATGCATCAGTTGGTGGAAAAACTGGAGTTGATCTTGATCTTTCAAAAAATCAAATAGGCACGATTACATTTGCTGATATGGTTCTTGTGGATTCAGAATTCTTAGATACACTCCCTCAAAATGAATTACGCTCTGGATTTGCTGAAATGCTTAAACATGGACTTATTCGCGATAAAAAATATTGGGAACAGTTGCGTGACCTAAGTGAACTAACACTAGATGACTTAGACACATTAATCTACCACTCTATTGCAATAAAAAATGAGATTGTAAAGGAAGATCCTAGAGAACTCGGTGTACGGAAATTTTTAAATTTCGGACATACACTTGGACATGCTATTGAATCGTACTGTTTAGACAAAGGTGAAGTCACTACCCTTTTACACGGAGAGGCTATCGCCATCGGCATGGTATTGGAGGGCTATATCTCTAAAAAATTATGTGGACTTCCCGATGAAGAACTTCAACAAATTAAAACTACATTAAAATCAATGTATCCCTCCATGAAGTTTGATGCCGATAGTATCAAACAAATAATTGGTTTGATGCAATCTGACAAAAAGAACAGCCACGGTCGAGTAAAGTTTGTATTACTTAAGTCCATTGGGCATTGCCAAATGGATGTAGAAGTTCAAGAAGAGGTACTTATAGAAGCTTTCGCATATTACTCCGCATAAAGCCTACTGTAGTTCATTAAAAATAGAGTGCATCAAACGCTTTTTATCATTGATGCTTTCCTCTAAAGATATCATGGTTTCTGTTCTGTAAATACCTTCAATATCATCTATTTTAAAGATAATTTCTTTGGCGTGAGTGGTACTCTTTGCACGAATTTTACAAAATATATTAAACTTTCCTGTTGTGATGTGCGCAACTGTTACATGAGGAATTTCTTTAATACGTTGCAAAACAAATTTAGTTTGTGAGGTGTTTTGAAGAAATATTCCAACATATGCGATAAAAGTATAGCCAAGCTTTTGGTAGTCCAAAGTCAAGGATGATCCTTTTATAATTTTAGCGTCTTCCATTTTCTTTACTCTAACGTGAACAGTACCTGCTGATATGAGTAATTTTTTTGCAATATCTGTAAATGGAATACGCGTATTATCAATGAGCATATTAAGGATTTGGTGATCAATTTCGTCTAATTTGAACTTTGCCATGTTAATATATTATAAGTTATTATGATTAAAAACGCAAAAATAATAAATAAAATGCATTAGAAAAGTATTAATGGTAAAAAATATTTAACAAAACGTTAATTTTAATGTGTTTTAGTAAAAATATCACAAAACCCTGTGCCTAACAATTCCCTAGCCTCAGCAGATGAATCGAGTGAACGGCTCTGTAAATCGATGGTGTGGTGTCCAAAATAAGCTGATAAATCCCCTTTACTTTTAAGTTTTGGTATAAATAATATTTTACCATCTTCAAGAGCTTCTTCGTAACTTATTCCAACATCAATGTTTATCTCATGATCATTTTCTAGTACAGTAATATTTTTGAGGAGCACATCAAAAAATAAGTTACCGTTTTCTGGAATCGCAGTGTAGCTACTGTAATCATTTTCAGAAAAATCACTTGAACCAATTGAAGACAGTGCTTTTAAAATTGAAATTGCTATTAATTTTCGGGTTTCTTCTCTATTATAGTCATTTTGGTAATGACCTGCTTCGAATAAAACCGTAGCCACATTCTGTGCTTGAAAATAATCTCCGACACAATTGATGTTAAACGCATCGTTATAACGCCCCACTTGACCTGGTACTAACTGTTGTAATACTTTGTTCATTTGATGAATTAAAGACATTGCACGCAATCTGTTTGCGCTTAAAGAGCAAGAATCGTCTTGTGCTGGTGAAAGAAAACTTACAGTTGCTGGTTTGTTGCTCTGCCCTACACTAAAAAGCGTCCTTTGGTCGTGCATATTGAATCCAAAATCAGGCCGAAACGAATCAAAAACCGAACGCAAAACCTTACTTTCTATCTGGGTTAAGTTAACGGCATCTCTGTTTAAATCTACATTATTAGCATTGTACCGCGTATAAGCTGCTGCACCATCAGGATTAAGAATAGGAATAATTAAGAGAGCGCACTGTGTCAATATAGATTGGTAGTCCTTCTCAACTAAAAAATTAAATACATCAAACAAGGCCTTTGTACATGTTGATTCATTACCATGCATCTGAGACCAAATCATAACTTTAGTTGCACCAGTTCCAACACGCAGTCCGTAGATAGGACGCTGTTGCTCAGAATATCCTAATGTTTCTACACTAAATACTTTAGGAAGAGTTTTAATCAATTGTAAAATTGAATCATTTGTTATATATCTGCCCTTAAGGCTAGAAGCTTTTATGTGGCTATAATTTGAAACTAAATCTTCAAGTGACTGCATTGCTTATCTGTAATTGAATACAAATGTAAACATTATGTTTTTTACATGTGTAAACAAGATAAAAACTTATTTTTGGTTACAAATGTGTACGATTTTAACAGGATTTACTAATACTAAACTCTAAATTTTGTAAAATATTTTTAAAATGCTGTAAATCAGTATTTTAAATGTACTTAAATAAAGTTATTATTAAATAATTTAATGTTTAAAAGATAGCTTTTTAAACAAATATTTTACCAATTTACATCTGTGGATAATAATTTTGTATACATTTGTAATCTATGATGAATACTGATGATTTTAGAGCGCGTCTAAGCAAGATTATGTCCTATTATGGATTGTCAGCTTCTGCATTTGCCGAATTAATTCAAGTGCAAAAATCCAGTATTTCTCATGTACTCAGTGGTCGAAATAAACCCAGTCTAGATTTTATACTGAAACTCAATGCAGCTTTTCCAGACCTTAGCTTGTATTGGCTACTCAATGGTGTTGGTGAGATGATATCTATAACCCCTACTCCAATATCATCAGCACCAACAACAAAAACCAATATACAGCACACTGAAACTAAAAATGACCCTGAAGCAGATAGTTCTAAGGCAATAGAACGTATAGTGATTTTTTATAAAGACGGGACTTTTGGGAGCTACGGAGATAAATTATTGAAGTAATTCTTATTTAGTTTTGTATTTTTGTTTTATGAACTATACTTATTTGCTGTTCTCCCTTTTGCTGTGTTCTTGCTACTCAATAGAACGTGACTGTACTTCATTCAAAACAGGTAAGTTCGAAAGCAGCATTCTAATAGATGGAAAAACCTTTGTTTCTGAATTCTCTAGGACTAAAAATATTCAAATTGAATATTTTAACTCCAAAACAGATACAGCCTCAGTGCGATGGATCAATGATTGTGAAATGATTTTCAAAACTCTTAATCCAAAAAACAGAGCAGAACAAAAAGATGTACATCTTAAAATCCTTAGTACAACAAAAGATGCTTACACATTTGAATATGGGTATGTGGGTAGCTCGATTAAACAAAAAGGCAGAGCTAAGCGAATAGACTAAAACAAAGTAATTTGTCCTTCCTCAGAATCTGTTGAACCCGATGATAAATCATCCGACCGTTGCACTTCTTCATCTTGTGTGGGAGGCAGAGTTTCGTCAAGGGTTTTCTGTTGTTGTAAATGGGGTTCAACTGAAATTTCTACTTCATCAACAACTTCTAACTCATCTGCAGGAATTGCTTCAGGTGCTTGAAATGGCAACGGCTCCAATAAGTCAATTTGGTTTACTTTTTGACGGGATAATTGATTTCCTTGTGCAGAAATACCTTTCACGTCTATAAATTGTGCAATATTAATTTTTTGATTTGGTTTTCGGTCTTTTCCCCTATCCTTGGCGAATGTAAGCTCTGCCATTGGACGCCAATCTGTACTTACAATTTCTAAGGCACTGGAGGCATGAGCAGAAATAAAAACTTCTTCTTTACTTTCATTTTCAATCAGAAAACGCTTTACAAAGTACTTTTCTTTGGCTCCATCATAATAAATAGCAGATATTGGTTTGGAAGGAATCCATTTTTCGAGCACAATCATATCATCACTAAAATGCGTTGTGATTTCTGGGACAATTGTTTTAATAAGCCCAGACTGTGTAATTACCAATAAGCGGTCCTCACCTCTAAACTCACCTATCAAATCGCCACGACCATCAACATTCAAACGTTGTATAGTATCGTCAAACCAAATTTTACGAGGTTTGAGGGTGCTCACCCCCTTTTCTTTTAATTCGATGCGCTTAACAGCGTGCTTAGTTACAATATTTCCTTTACTAGCACGCCCCTTGATGGAGATATCTGAAAAGTCAACATCCCATTTCAATTTTTTAATACTGCCTACTTGACGTAATAAAACAGAAACAATTTCAGCCTCACCATTTGGATTTGCCGAAAAGTACAGCACATTTGTTTGTAGTTTTCCTTTAGTTAGGTCGTATTCCCGATCACGGGTAATTGAAGTCACTGCAAAGCGCTTTATATACGATGCACCACCTTTACCATCCTTGTAAATCATATTATATATAGTCCGTGTGTCTTTCTTCTTGAATACCGACACATGAATGATATTTTTACCCACAAAAGTTTTTGTATCTACTTTGGTGACCATCATTTTCCCAGCTTTTGTAAACACGATAATATCATCAATATCACTACAGTCACACACGTATTCCTCTCGACGCATCCCTGTTCCTACAAAACCTTCTTCTCTATTTACGTAAAGCTTCGTGTTTCTGATTACAACTTTAGTTGCATCTACATCAGCAAAAACTTTAATTTCAGTTTTTCGTTCCTTACCCTTACCATAATCGGCTTTCAAGCGCTTAAAATAAGCAATTGAATAATCTATGATCGTGGCTAAATATCCTTTAGTTTCTTCAATTTGATCTTCTAAAGCTTCTATTTTTTGCTGAGCTTTATCAATGTCAAACTTTGAAATTCTTTTAATTCTAATTTCTGTAAGCCGAGTAATATCATCTGTTGTAATGGCACGCTTAAGGTGTTGAATATAAGGTTGTAGTCCTTTGTCAATTGCTGAAATAACTCCTTCCCATGTTTCTTCATCTTCTATGTCGCGGTAAATTCTATTTTCAATGAATATACGTTCTAAAGATGCAAAGTGCCACTGCTCCTCCAGTTCATTGAGTCTAATTTCTAGCTCTAGCTTTAATAACTCTACCGTAAGATTGGTCGAATGGCGTAGCATTTCCGACACCCCAACAAACAAAGGCTTATTGTCTTCTATGACACAACCTAAAGGCGATATCGATGTCTCACAATTAGTGAATGCAAACAAAGCATCTATTGTTTTGTCTGGTGAAATACCAGATGGTAAATGAATGAGAATCTCAACTTCAGCTGCTGTATTATCCTCAATCTTTTTGATTTTTATTTTACCTTTATCATTAGCTTTGAGGATGGAATCGATCAAGGAAGATGTAGTTGTCCCAAACGGAACCTCTGTAATGACAAGTGTGTTTTTATTCAACTGTCCAATACGGGCTCTACAACGAACTTTACCTCCACGTAGGCCGTCATTATAATTTGAAAAATCCGCTATTCCTCCAGTAGCAAAATCAGGAACTATGGTAAAGCGCTTTCCTTGTAAGTGCTTGATTGAAGCCTCTATAAGTTCAATAAAGTTATGCGGTAAAACTTTCGTTGAAAGGCCAACCGCAATACCTTCAGCACCTTGTGCCAAAAGCAATGGGAATTTTACGGGTAAATTGATGGGCTCTTTACGGCGACCATCGTAAGAGGCCTGCCATTCTGTAGTTTTTGGATTAAAAACAACATCAAGTGCAAATTTTGAAAGACGAGCTTCGATGTATCTCGAAGCTGCAGCTCTATCACCAGTCAAAATATTTCCCCAGTTTCCTTGTGTGTCAATTAATAAATCTTTTTGGCCGATTTGAACCATGGCATCAGCTATACTGGCGTCTCCATGAGGATGGTATTGCATCGTGTGTCCAACGATGTTAGCCACTTTATTGTAGCGCCCATCATCAAGATCTTTCATGGAATGTAAAATACGGCGTTGAACAGGTTTAAATCCATCTTCAATCGCAGGTACAGCACGTTCTAAGATCACATAAGAAGCATAATCCAAAAACCAGTCTTTATACATCCCTGTGACCCTAGTAATGGTTTCTTGTCCTTGTGTATGATCTTCTTCTGTTATATGTCCTTGATCTTCAATCATCTAGGATGGATTTACGGGCTCAATAAGGTCTAATTCGACCTTGAGGTTATCTATAATAAATTTCTGACGTTCAGGGGTGTTTTTACCCATGTAAAATGACAACAACTCGCTTATGGACTTATCTGTATCTAACATCACAGGGTCCAAACGAATATCTTCACCAATAAAATATTTAAACTCATTTGGAGAAATTTCACCTAAGCCTTTGAATCGAGTAATCTCGGGTTTTGGTCTTAGTTTTTGAATCGCGTCTACACGCTCTTGTTCGGAATAACAGTAAATGGTTTCTTTTTTATTACGTACCCTAAAAAGTGGCGTTTGTAAAATATACAAATGCCCTTCTTTTATAAGTTCAGGGAAAAACTGTAAAAAGAATGTAATTAACAGCAGCCGAATATGCATACCATCAACGTCAGCATCAGTAGCTATGACGATATTGTTGTAACGCAAATCTTCTATTGATTCTTCGATATTTAGAGCTGCTTGTAGTAAATTAAACTCCTCATTTTCATAAACAATTTTTTTGGTTAAACCATAGCAGTTAAGTGGTTTTCCCTTTAAGCTAAATACAGCTTGAGTATTCACATCTCGTGATTTTGTGATGCTTCCCGATGCTGAATCACCCTCAGTAATGAAGAGCGTTGTTTCTAAGTTTCTATTGTTTTTTGCATCGCCGAAATGTACGCGGCAGTCGCGTAATTTTTTATTGTGTAAGCTCGCTTTTTTAGCACGCTCTTTAGCTATTTTACGAATACCTGACAGCTCCTTGCGTTCGCGCTCTGCTTGCAAAATTTTTCGCTGAATTGCTTCCGCAGTATCAGGGTTCTTGTGTAAGTAATTGTCGAGATGTGTTTTAACAAAATCGTTGATAAATGTTCGTACGGTAGGCAGTCCACCACCCATATCCGTTGACCCTAATTTAGTTTTGGTCTGACTTTCAAAAACGGGCTCCATTACTTTTACAGCAATCGCAGATATGATAGATTTTCTAATGTCAGAAGCATCATAGCTTTTGCTAAAAAAGTCGCGAATGGTTTTTACAAATGCTTCCCTAAAAGCGGCCAAGTGTGTTCCACCTTGAGTTGTATTTTGTCCGTTAACGAAAGAATGATATTCTTCACTGTATTGAGTTTTACTGTGTGTTAGCGCAACTTCAATGTCATCGGCACGAAGATGGATTGTAGGGTAAAGACGATCTTCTTCTTTAGTGTTATCTTCAAGTAAATCTTTTAAGCCATTTTCACTAAAAAACTTCTCTCCGTTAAAACTTATAGTAAGTCCTGGATTAAGGTATACATAATTTTTGAGCATACGGGCCACATACTCATTTCTATATTTGTAATTTTTAAAAATAGTGGAGTCAGGAACGAATGAGACCTTTGTACCTTTTCGGCGTGTAGTGTCCTCTAAAATTTCCTCTTGAGTCAATACCCCAGATTCAAATTCAGCTGAGGCAGACTTTCCATCTCGATTAGATTCGACACGAAAATAAGTGGACAAAGCATTGACGGCTTTAGTCCCTACTCCGTTGAGCCCAACAGATTTCTTAAATGCTCTAGAATCGTACTTCCCTCCAGTATTCATTTTAGAAACCACATCGACTACTTTACCTAAGGGTATACCACGACCATAATCCCGTACAATGACTTTATTTCCTTGAATAGAAATCTCGATAGACTTTCCCGCCCCCATGACGAATTCGTCTATAGAGTTGTCTAAGACCTCTTTAAGTAGAATGTATATTCCATCATCAGCAGAGGAACCATCACCTAGTTTACCAATATACATACCCGGACGCATACGGATATGCTCCTTCCAATCGAGGGATCTAATGTTATCTTCTGTATAGCTGGTATTTTGGGCCATAAAAATTGGTCAGATGAAGTGCTAATATAGCACAACGATTTAAAAAATGAAACCTTTAAAACACAAAATAATTAACAAAAAAAAAGAAGTATTGTTGAGAACATTTTATGTTCAAAAAGAAAGAAATTTTCTTAAACATTAAACAAGAAATGAACCACATCTCCATCCTTGACGACATAGTTTTTTCCTTCTACACGCATTTTCCCAGCCTCCTTAACCTTTAATTCACTACCAAAATCAACATAGTCATAGTAAGCAATAACTTCGGCACGAATAAATCCTTTTTCAAAATCAGTATGAATAACTCCAGCAGCTTGCGGCGCAGAGGCACCAATAGGAATGGTCCAAGCGCGAACCTCTTTGACCCCAGCAGTAAAATAGGTTTGAAGATTCAAAAGTTTATAGGCCGATCGAATAAGCTTAGCTGAACCTGGCTCTTCTAAACCAATATCTTGTAAAAAGAGTTGACGTTCTTCAAAATCGTCAAGCTCATTAATATCTGCTTCGGTACCAACAGCCAAGACTAGAACTTCTGCTTGTTCTGATGATGTAGCTGATTTAACTTGATCGACATAAGCATTGCCATTGACCGCGGCATTTTCGTCTACATTACATACGTACAGCACAGGCTTTGCTGTAATAAATTGCAATGGTTTAACATAAAGCTCAAAATCGTCATTAGATACTTCTAGACTGCGCACAGATTTTCCTGCTTCTATATGCGCTTTTATTTGCTCTAAAACAGCTGCTTCTTTTTGTGCTTCCTTATTTCCTGTCTTTGCTGTACGCTTTACTTTTTCTAGTTTTTTTTCAACGGTTTCTAAATCTTTAAGTTGTAGTTCCATATCTATTGTGTCCTTATCCCTAATCGGATCGACACTACCATCGACGTGAACAATATTATCATTATCAAAACAACGCAATACATGTAAAATTGCATCAGTTTCACGAATATTAGCTAGAAATTGATTACCAAGTCCCTCTCCTTTACTCGCTCCTTTAACTAATCCGGCAATATCTACGATCTCAACAGTTGCAGGAATGACTTTTTCTGGATTTACTAAAGACTCTAGTTTTGAAAGTCGAGGATCAGGAACATTAACTACGCCTACATTTGGCTCTATGGTGCAAAACGGAAAATTAGCACTTTGCGCTTTGGCATTAGACAAACAATTAAATAGAGTTGATTTACCTACGTTGGGCAATCCCACAATTCCAGCTTTCATAGTTTTTTAGATTAGGCTGCAAAAGTAAACAAATGAACGATAAAATGTAAACCCTATTTCTGAATGTTTAAAAAAATATTATTGCTGCAAATAGACCTACTACAAATGATCTAATGGGTTTATTTTTATTCTATTTGAACTATTTGCAACATGATTATAAAGCTCGGTTGTTGTTATGTTTTTATGCCCCAACGCAGCTTGTAAATATTGAAGACTGACTCCATTTTCTAGTTGATGAGTCGCGTATGAGTGGCGCAGCATATGCGGGGTAACCCTTTTTTGTATTTTAGCTTTTTGTGCATATTTTTTCACAAACACTTGTATGCTTTTGGGGGAGTAATGTTGAGCTTTTTGGCCTTCAAAAACAACTGTTTTAGGTTGATGTAATCTATAATACTGATCCAAACTCAATAAAAGCGATTTTGGCAAAGCCACTGTTCGGTCCTTTTTGCCTTTCGTATTGCGTATTAAAATGCGCATGTTTCCTGAGTCTATATCTGAAATTTTGAGTGTAATAACTTCTGAAACTCTTAGCCCGCAGCCGTAAAGTAACTTCATAATACACATGTGCTTTAGATTTTTGCAAACATTTATCAAAGCTTTCACTTCTGCAACACTTAGGTGTCTTGGAAGACGTTTTAGTGTTCGCCTTTGATACAAGAAAGTCATGTCTAATTTTCTATTGAAATAAAACCCATAGTACTTATTTATAGCTGAAATAATTTGTCTTTGATAAGTTGGGCTTATTCCGTCTTTGTCGTGCAGTTTAGAAATAAAATTTTGGATTTGTCGAATGCTTAGGTGCTTCAAATCATGGCTATTAAAGGCCACAAAAAACTTGGATAAAGCATTTTTGTAGGTTTTTATACTGGAAGGCGCATAGCGTTGCTCACGCAACTTTATGACAAAATCTTCCAAAGTGTTGTGTGGATTTGGGAACATCACATTTACTTAGGGATAATTGATATCAGATCAAATTTATATTTATTTTATCGATTTTCAAAACTTTTGATCATCTCATCTAGAACTGACATACGAAAGCTTCAATGATTGGCAGTTTTCTAAATATAATTACAATAATCGAGTTATTGCACAACATAAAATGTACTAATCGGAGGATGTTGTTGATATAGAAATTGTACTAATCGCCGAGCTTATTGGGGTATCAAGACATGTGATAAATTTGGCTTTAAAACAACCCTAAGTGTAGAGTATTTGATATATCATGAGCGCCTATTTTATGATACTATTTCGTAAAGAAATAGAAAAAAAGATTATCAAATAAACAGGATCAAAAAAAGTATCTGCTTAATCCTCGGGATGCATAAAGCGTTGTTTTCCAAGAAGAACTTCTTCTGTCTCAACGTTATTTTCATCTGGTACACAACAATCTACTGGGCATACGGCAGCACATTGTGGCTCTTCGTGAAAACCTTTACACTCTGTGCATTTATCAGGAACTATAAAATAATATTCATCACTAACGGGGATTTGTGCTTCATCCGCATCAACTTGTTTACCATTAGGTAAAATAATTTGCCCTTGTAAACTAGTGCCGTCATTGTAGCGCCAATCGTCTGCACCTTCGTATATGGCCGTGTTTGGGCACTCAGGCTCACAAGCTCCGCAATTGATACATTCATCAGTGATTATAATCGCCATAGTCGTTTTTCGATTATTTATTAACTAAATTTGCAACAAAATTAACGCCAAAATTACGGTTTAACAAATTATGAATCATAAAAAAAATATAATAAAAACCTTAGGGCATTTGGGGGTATTTTTAGGACAATTCACATCTGTTGAACCAAAAAAGTCAAAAGAAGCTCTACACAATGATTTGTTTTTCGATGGATTCAAACAGCAGTTAAAATTAGCTCAAGAACACAATGGCTGGTTTACTAAAGCAAACCTGATTTTTGCAATTCAACAATGGTATAATCTTCTACAGAACAAAATACTTGAGCAATGGCTTAGCGCCTACAAATTACCAGTGCAACATCCCAAGAAAGTAGCCATTATCATGGCGGGTAATATCCCCTTAGTAGGTTTTCACGATTTTATCTCTGCTTTGGTATCAGGACACAACATAGTAATAAAACAGTCATCAAACGATAGGCATTTATTGCCTTACTTGGTATCTTATGTACAGCATCTAGCACCAAATATTAAAGGGAAAATAAAATTCACTAACAATAAATTAGAACATTTTGATGCAGTCATTGCTACAGGTAGTAATAATACCGCACGTTATTTTGAAGCATATTTTAAAGACTACCCTGCTATCGTACGAAAAAATAGAAATTCAGTAGCAATTCTCACAGGAGAAGAGTCAAAAGAACAGCTAACTGGACTTGCTGAAGACATTTTCAGATACTATGGGTTGGGTTGTCGAAGTGTATCCAAATTATTTGTCCCGAAAGATTATGATTTTGATGGATTTTTTAATGCAATTTACGAATGGCATCCTATCATGAACAGTGCTAAATATGCCAATAACTACGATTACAATAAAGCTGTTTATTTGATGAGTGAATTTAATTTACTCGAAAATGGTTTTTTAATGTTGAAAGAAGATCCACACTACGGCTCCCCTATTGCTACTTTATTTTATGAGTTTTATGATAATTTGGTAACATTAAAAGAAAGACTAAAAAACGACAACAAATACATACAATGCATTGTTTCAGATGGATTATTGCCTAAAGAAATTCCATTTGGCCACACACAATGCCCTAGTTTAGCTGATTATGCGGACAATGTAGACACTGTTGATTTCCTGTTGAAAATATAACATAACATTATCAATTTTTTTGCAGTTTTATAAATAATTAATTCAGACCTTTACGGCTTAATTTTTTAATGGCTAACACCTACACTATGAAACGACACAATTTTAGCGCAGGACCTTGCGTGCTCCCACAAGAAGTTTTGGATAAATCTGCTCAGGCAGTTTTAGATTTTGACAACGGCCTTTCACTTGTTGAGATATCACACCGTAGCAAAGCGTTTGTAGATGTAATGGAACATGCACGTGCGCTAGCATTAGAACTTTTGGGTCTTGAAGGCATGGGCTATAAAGCGCTTTTTTTACAAGGAGGTGCAAGCACACAGTTTCTGGCTGTTGCGCTCAATTTACTAGAAAAACGCGCAGCTTATCTCAACACAGGGACATGGAGCGACAAAGCCATAAAGGAAGCTCAAATTTTCGATGATGTTACTGAAGTAGCCTCATCCAAAGATGCCAACTACAACTATATTCCTAAGGGATACGATATTCCCTCAGATCATGATTATTTTCATTGTACCTCGAACAATACAATATTTGGAACCCAAATAAAGGATTTTCCTGAATGTGATATCCCAATGGTTTGTGATATGAGCAGCGATATTTTTTCAAGAACTATAGATTTCTCAAAATTTGACTTAATTTATGCAGGGGCTCAAAAAAATATGGGGCCTGCAGGAACAACTTTAGTTGTTGTCCGTGAGGATGTTTTAGGAAAAGTATCTAGGAAAATACCTTCGATGATGGATTATAAAGTGCATATCAGCAAAGGCAGCATGTTCAATACGCCCCCAGTATTTCCTGTCTACACGTCAATGCTCAACCTTGAGTGGTTGAAAAATAAAGGAGGTATTGCTGCTATTGAAAAAGAAAATGAAAAGAAAGCACAGCTCATTTATTCAGAGATCGACTTAAATCCTTTATTTGACGGATTTGCGGCTAAGGCCGATCGTTCAACAATGAATGCAACATTCACATTGGCTAACGACGATTTGAAAGACTCTTTTGATAGTATGTGTTTGGAAGCTGGAATCAATGGTTTAAATGGACACCGAAGTGTTGGGGGATACAGAGCTTCAATGTACAATGCACTAACTCTCGAAAGTGTACAGGTTTTAGTGGAAATAATGAGTGAATTAGAACGAAAAGCATAAATACGTATGAAAATATTAGCAAATGACGGTATTTCAAAAAATGGCGTTGAAGAATTAGAAGCTGCTGGCTTTGAAGTTAGCACTGTAACTGTAGCCCAAGAGCAGTTAGAAAATTACATCAATAACGAAGGAATTGTAGCACTGTTGGTGCGCAGTGCAACTACTGTGCGCAAAGATTTAATTGACGCTTGCCCTAGTTTGAAAATTATCGGTCGTGGCGGAGTTGGGATGGATAATATTGATGTGGAATACGCTCGCGGAAAAGGTTTACATGTCATCAATACACCTGCTGCTTCTTCAGAGTCGGTAGCAGAACTTGTTTTTGCGCACCTCTTCTCTGGTGTGCGTTATTTGTATGATGCCAATCGTAACATGCCGCTTGATGGAGATTCAAAGTTTAAATCTCTTAAAAAAGCATACGCCAAAGGAACTGAGTTGCGTGGAAAAACATTAGGCGTAATTGGCTTTGGTCGTATAGGTCAGGCTACAGCAAAAATTGGTTTAGGATTGGGAATGAAAGTAATTGCACATGATCCATTTATGGACAAAGCATCTGTAACTGTCCCATTCTTTGATGGACAATCTCTAACTTTTGATATCGAAATTCAAACTAAAGAAGCGGTATTGAAGCAGGCCGATTTCCTAAGCTTACATGTTCCTGCACAAAAGGATTTTGTAATTGGAACAGCCGAATTAGAGCTCATGAAAGACGGTGCAGGCTTGGTCAATGCTGCACGAGGAGGCGTTGTAGACGAAGTCGCAATGGTTGAAGCACTTAAATCTGGGAAACTGAGTTTTGCCGGAGTTGATACCTTTGAAAACGAACCAACTCCTGCTGTTCAAGTTTTAATGACTCCTAATGTATCATTAACTCCACACATTGGCGCGGCAACCACACAAGCACAAGAACGCATTGGTTCAGAGTTGGCCTCACAAATTATTTCCATATTGAAATAAATAGAATTCATATAATTTTCATTAAACCCAAGCTTTAATCTTGGGTTTTTTTAGGCATTTTTGTCAAAAACAGATTTAACACAAATTAAAATTTCATGAACTTTTTTTTATATATTTATTTAAGTTAATAAATTAAATACTGCCCAAATCATGCAAATACAAATCAAAAGGAACACTACAAAACACCATAGACATCAATATCTACTGTTGTTTATTTTAAGTATTTTAATCACAACTACTATTGCTTGTGTTAGTGATGAAGACACAACCCCACAAGAACCACCAATTTCTTTACAAAACAGAATTTTACCCTTGGGTGCATCAAGAGTGGAAGGGGCTCGCCCCATATACGAAAGCTTTAGGTACGAATTATGGAAAGAACTAAAGGACAATCAGTGGACGTTCGATTTTATTGGAACTCAGTCCGATAATGCTCCCTACCCCACCTATAATGATGAGGCTTTTGATACAGATCATGAAGGCAGAGGCGGTTGGACTTCAGGGCAAATTCTAAATGAACTAGATGAGTGGTTGTCTGATACAGGAAGTCCTGATATTGTGTTATTTAGTTCACCAGGTGGTAATGACATACTAAGTGGCCTTCCCTACGATAATACCATAGCTAATATCAACAGTATTATAGACTTGCTGCAGGATGACAATCCGAATGTCTCTATTCTTATTGAGCAATTGGCACCCGGTAGATCAGATTTTATGACTACTAATTTCATTACACTATTTGAACAAATGAAGGAAGACGTATTAGATATTGCTACCAACCAAACGACATCAACTTCTAAAGTGATTGCCGTAAATATGTACGAAGGATTCAACGACGACTACTTGGCTGACGATGTACATTATAACGAAGCTGGGGCGGATTTTATAGCTACACGCTACTACAACGCACTGACAAATGTTTTAGAGAATTGATACTTGTAAGAATAGAAACAAAGACTTAAATTATGTTTAAAGTTTTAAAATTTAACTAAATCCCAGCATTTTTGTTGGGTTTTTTAATTAAATTGTATTTCCCTAAATCAAAAAATATGTCAAAAATCATGAACCTACTTGGGAGTGGTTTAGGAAAATCACTCATCGAAGGCCTGTCCAGCCAAACCGGACAATCAAAATCTAAGACCACTGCTCTATTGAATTTAGCCATTCCTGTCATGCTTCAGGCCATGCATCGCAATTCTGCTACTAAAGAAGGAGCCCTAGGATTATTGAATGCAATTACAAACAAACACGATGGGAGTATTCTTAATAACCTTAACAGTATCATTTCAGGCTCGTCCATAGATGCGGTAGAAAAAGATGGAGGTAAAATCCTTGGTCATGTATTTGGTAAACGCCAGAAGAATATTCAAAATGCACTAAGCAAACAGTCGGGTGTTAGTAATAATTCAGTAGCCAAAGTTCTTAAAATTGCAGCTCCTGTTGTCCTGGGTATTTTGGGAAAACAAAAGCGAAATTCATCGGTTAATGACACCAAAGACCTATCAAAAATGATCTGTAACTTGTTAAAGAGCCAAACTAAAAAGCAAAGTTTTTTAGAGGCTATTTTAGATGCTGATGAAAACGGCTCAATTATAAATGAATTAGCGGGCAGTATTCTTAAAAAAAACAACAGTGGTATAGGAAATTTACTAAGCAAACTGTTTAACAAAAAATAAATAAAATAAGTACAATATTATACTATCTTTGCGGGCATGAAAAACCGCATTAAATCCTTTATATCTCGTTGGGAAATCAGCCAAAATTGGCAGCTACTTTACCCTTTTTTAGGCATAGCCACCTCCTTTTACCTAGGATATAGACTTTGTGTTAAACTTTTCGAATTCTCATTGCTCTTGAACATGTTAATTGGATTTGTGTTGGGTGTTTTTATATTAAAGTTTTTTGTGTTTAGCATCCAAAAAATGGAATCCAAATGGATAGTGAATGAGCGCTGGGAATTAATCCGAATTTTTATAATATTTGCCATTACGGGTTCATCTTCCGTATTTGTGGGCCGCCCCATTATAAAATTGATAGGGATATCCTCAGAAAACTTTGGCCCAATTTTGTATGGAATCGTTTTTGTCTTTGTGAGTTTGATCTTCTATCAAATCTTGCTTGTCTTTTGGGGCTTTGTTCTTGGGCAATTCAAATTCTTTTGGGATTTTGAAAAAAAAATGCTGAGAAGGTTTGGCCTTGGCCGATTTTTAGATAAATAGTTGTTATTCTGAGTTCCTTTTCGTTAATGTATTCCAGTAGGTATACACCCACATTATGGTAAATGTAGGAACGACATCAATAAATGGAAGAGCCTCTTCAATAAAAACAATAACTGCTGCTATTTTTCCTTGCTTACCCTTGTAGAGTTTAGCCATTAAATAAGCTGAAAGCGGTGCCCAAATAAAATCAAACAGAGGAAAAACAAAAGACACATACCCCATCAGATCGCAAAAGAGGCCAAATATAAGTTTATGAGATTTTTTTAGGTGGTGCAGGTTCATTAGATTTAAGTTTATCTTTAAAACGTTGTTCTAAAATATTTATTTTGGGGAGTATCACAAATTGACAATAAGATTGGTTAGAATTTTGGTCATAATAATCGTGATGTTCTTGTTCTGCTTCATAAAAAACTTCTAAGGGTTCCAATGTCGTAACAATGGGATCTGGAAACACTTTAGAGGCATTAAGAAGTTCAATATAATGCTGTGCAGACTCTTTTTGACTCAGATTAGTGTAAAAAATAGCAGATCGGTATTGCGTACCAACATCATAGCCTTGTCTATCCAATGTTGTCGGATTATGCGTTGCAAAAAAAACTTCAAGAAGATCCGAGTATGCAACAACCGTAGCGTCGTATTCGATAATGATGCCCTCGGCATGCCCTGTTCTGCCCTGACAAACCTCGCGATAAGCTGGGTTTTTAATAAATCCACCTGTATACCCCGAACGGACGGTAAAAACTCCATTAAGACGCTTAAAAACAGCTTCAGTACACCAAAAACACCCCCCGCAAAATACAGCTTGATCCATAATTATAAACTATTAAGAAACAAATTTAATAAAGTTAAATTTAAAAAAATACAATAAGATTGCACATCAACGACATATCCTTTAAATTTACAAACATGATTCAAGGCAGCAACATACATAAATACTACGAAGATTTACATGTGCTAAAGGACGTGAATTTAAAAGTAAACAAAGGAGAAATTGTTTCGATTGTTGGTGCATCAGGTGCTGGAAAAACTACCTTGCTTCAAATTCTTGGCACCTTGGATCAACCCACTCCTGACAAAGATTCTAAAATAAGCATCAACAACACGACTATTGGATTACTCAATGAAAAACAGTTGGCAAAATTTAGAAATGATCATCTAGGTTTTATTTTTCAATTCCATCGGCTACTTCCTGAATTTACAGCGCTGGAAAACGTATGTATTCCTGCTTTCATCAAAGGAACTCCAAAAAGCAATGCGCTTAAAAAAGCAAAAGAACTATTAAATTTTCTAGGACTCAGTGAGCGGCTTTACCACAAACCTAATGCGCTCTCTGGTGGTGAACAACAGCGCGTTGCCGTTGCTCGAGCATTAGTCAACGATCCTCTTGTTGTACTTGCTGATGAACCCTCAGGGAATTTAGACAGTAAATCTGCTGCACAATTACATCAATTATTTTTTGACCTCAGAGACGCTTTTGGCTTTACCTTTATCATTGTAACGCACAATGAAGAATTAGCGGCAATGGCTGACCGAAAAATAACAATGACTGATGGACAAGTCTCATCATGAATCCTTTAGCGGATTGAGTTTTATTGAACTCAAACAGTTTTTGGATGAAAAGGTTTTGCAATACAACAACACAAAATTCATTGAAAGCGACCCCATACAAATACCCCACTTATTTTCAAGAAAAGAAGATATTGAAATCGCGGCTTTTCTTACAGCAACAATAGCATGGGGCAACCGTAAGAGTATCATAAAAAATGCAAACCGACTGATGGCTCTTATGGATCATGCACCTTTTGAATTTGTGATGGCGCATCAAACACAAGATTTAAATATTTTTGAAGGGTTTGTACATCGTACATTTAATGCTACAGACGCCATACAATTCATTAAAAGCCTAAACCATATTTATACCAAACACAATGGTATGGAAGCACTATTTTCACGCTATGCCAATGAAGGTGTTCAATATGCAATTCATAAATTCAAAATGCACTTTTTTGAAATTGAACACAATAAACGAACACAAAAACACATAAGTGACCCTTTAAAAAACTCCGCAGCAAAACGTATCAATATGTTTCTACGCTGGATGGTAAGACCAAATAATACCGGTGTTGATTTTGGCATTTGGAACAGCATTAAAACATGTCAACTCTCCTGTCCTTTGGACGTTCATTCCGGAAATGTTGCGCGAAAATTAGGGCTGCTTAATAGGATGCAAAATGATGCAAAAGCTTTAGAAGAATTAGATCAAAATCTTCGTAAAATGGATCATAACGACCCTGTCAAATACGATTTTGCACTTTTTGGTCTTGGGGTTTTTGAAGACTTTTAATTTATTTTTTTGTAAATTATGGGTCCATTATGTCTAGAAAAATATTAATAATTTACTAGGTAATTCTGTTTTATCCCATTAACCAATTTATCAACTTTAAACCCTTTGTTTAAGGTTTTAGGAATGATTTTTGTTAATATTATATAAATATTGGTCATGAGAAAAATTGATATCATTACGGACATAGCTTCAGTTTGCTTATATACATTTTTCATTAATATAATTGTAAAAAAGATTATAAATTCAAAAACCAAAAGGGTGTTGTATATAATAGCTCTACTGGGAATCACATTTTTATTGAGTCGACGTGTTTATGATTATTTATAATTAATTTAAATTGAAATCCCAAATATGCAAAACACCTACAAACTGCATTGGCCTGCGCCTTTGTCTAAAAAAGCAACTACACAACATCCTAAATGTAACGATGTTCTTTTCTTGCACTACAAAGTCCAAAAAAAGCTATTGAGAAAACTTGTTCCCAAAGAACTTGAATTGGATAATTTTGATGGAGACTATTGGATATCGATTATGGGTTTTAAAAAAGTAAATTCTTTTTTTAAGTTATATGATTTGAACATTAGGACCTATGTTAAATTCAATGAACGTGCAGGAGTCTATAATTTGAAAATGGAGCGGAATGGATCATTGCCCTGGCTTTTGATAAAAATTAAGCCAAAAGTTTTCTTTAAATCTGAAAATATAAGTAACAATCGATACTTGTTTGAAACAAAAAACCTCAAAGAAAACAGTCTTATTCATATTAAATATGGAATCGGAAAACAAATTAAGATAAGATCAAAACTAGAACTATGGCTAACAGAACATTCAACACTTTATAGAGGTTATAAAAGAGAGGTTAAAAAAGTTAATATTCTTCAAAAACCCCCAAATTTAAGAAGATTAAAACCTAAATATATATTAGTTGATTACCCAAAATATCTAAGGGTATTTTCTAGACCTCCTGATGTCATGCATTACGCAGAAAGACTAGTTACCTACTCAATAAACAATAACTAACTAGAGCCAATATTAAATTTGAAAAGTTTTACCGTCTCTAGCCAACTCAACTGCTTTAAATATGACTAAAGCTTCTGTTCTAAATTCTTCCAAATCGCTGTAACGTGATGAATAGTGTCCTAAAATGAGAGTTCCGACTTTAGCTTTTTTGGCAATAGTGGCCGCTTGCTTCGCTGTGGAATGTTTAGTTTTACTACAAAGTTTGGCATGTGCCTCCAAAAAAGTAGACTCATGGTATAATACATCAACCTCATTTATTAAAGGGATGATATCTTCTTTGTATGCAGTATCACTACAAAAGGCATAACACTTTGGCACTAATCCCTTAGAAGTTACCGCACTGTTTGAAATTAAAACACCATCATTGTTCAGTACATCTTCTCCTTGTTTTAACTTTCTGTAATAGGCCACATCTATATTGTTGGCTTGTGCCGCATCAATATCCAATTTGCGGTCAAATGGTTTTTCCTTAAATAAATACCCATTTGTATATACTCTATGATCTAATGGAATAGTGCGGACCTCAAGTTTATCATCCTCATAAATTAGTTCAGATTTGGAGGACTCTATTTCGTGAAAAATTAACTCAAAATTAATCCATGAGTTAGAGAGTTTCAACTGAAATAGAATAAGTTCCTTTAGTCCTTTTGGACCATAAATGTGAAGAGTGGTTTCGCGATTCAATAAGCGGAAAGTAGAAATCAAACCTATTAATCCAAAACAATGATCTCCGTGAAGATGCGAAATAAAAATATGTTTGATTTGATTGAATTTAATCTTGTTTTTTCTCAGTTCCATTTGTGTGCCTTCACCACAATCAATCAAAAAAACATGGCCTCGTGTTTCCAGAATTTGAGCAGTAGTATGGGCTTCGATTCTAGGAGTAGCACTGTAGCAACCTAATATGGTTAATTTCACAACTTATAATTTTAAAATCCTAAATCTCGTTGCATTTCATCCATTTCGATAAGATCTTCAGCCTCTAGTGTAGTGGGGACGACCACAAGTTCGTTAGGAAAGTCGTTTATTGACCATTTTGAAGTTACCACAACAAATGATTTTTTTTTCGCTTGGTGAACTTGAGATCGCTTCAAAAGAGCCGCTATAAATATTATATCAGGCGGCTGGTTGGATGCTGTATGAACAATAATATTATGAGATTTAAAATCTGCGTAATGAACATCAAATGAATCTATAAAATCAGAATAAACTTGCTGTTCTTGATAGAGTAATGCATTATGAGCTTTTAGTTTGAAATTCATCAAGATTCAATTTTTGAAGCTAACAAATAGGTTACAGCCATACGAATAGCAACACCATTTTCAACTTGGTCTAAAATTATAGCTTGATCAGAATCTGCAACATCACTAGTGATTTCTACGCCTCTATTGATTGGACCGGGATGCATTATAACTATAGGTTGATCTAAATCGTCAAGCAACGCTTTATCCACTCCATATTGCTGGGTATACTCTCGGGTTGATGGAAAATAACTCACCTCCATACGTTCGTTTTGAACACGCAGCATATTAGCCACATCACACCATTGAAGTGCCTTTTTTAGATTGGTTTCGACAATTACCCCTAAGTCTTCAATGTGTTTTGGAATAAGTGATTTAGGACCACAAACCATGACTTCTGCACCAAGCAATTTTAAAGCAAAAATATTAGAAAGAGCGACTCTACTGTGTAAAATATCGCCAACTATTACAACTTTTCTACCAGTTACTGAGCCTAATTTTTCACGAATAGAATAAGTATCCAAAAGAGCTTGTGTAGGGTGTTCGTGGGCACCGTCACCAGCATTGATGATTTTTGCATCCACATGACGCATCAAAAATTCTGCTGCACCTGGTTTAGGGTGACGCATTACTACCATATCAACTTTCATAGATAATATGTTGTTGACAGTATCGATTAGCGTTTCACCCTTTTTTAAAGAGGATTGAGCGGCTGAAAAATTAATTACATCAGCCGAAAGTCGTTTTTGGGCAATTTCGAAAGATAGTTTAGTACGCGTAGAATTTTCGAAAAATAAATTGGCGATAGTGATATCTCTTAAAGAAGGCACCTTTTTTATGGGGCGATTAATAACTTGTTTAAAATGATCTGCAGTTTCAAATATTAAATGAATATCATCTTTTGTGAGGTGTTTAATTCCTAATAAGTGATCTACACTCAGTGTACTCATAATCTATTGTTTTATCAAATAAACGTTGTCTTCTCCTTGTATTTCTTTCCAGTTTACAATAACTTTTTCATCGTCAATAGCATCAACTTGACGACCACGGTAATCAGGCTGAATTGGTAAATGCCTACTGAAACGACGATCAATTAAAATAAGTAACTCTATATTTTTCGGTCTTCCATAGGATTGAATGGCTGTCAAGGCTGCTCGAATACTTCGTCCAGTATATAATACATCATCAATGAAAACAACTTTTTTGCCTTCTACAACAAAATTCATCTCAGTTGCACTAGCCTCCAAAACTTTATCGGATCGCCTAAAATCGTCCCTGTAAAATGTAATATCTAGGTAACCCACCTGTAGGTCTGCAATATTATAATCTGATTCTAGTACTTGTGTGAGTCGGTCAGCAAGATGCCGGCCTCGAGGCTGTAAACCCACTAAAATGGTGTTAGAAAAATCGTTGTGTTTTTCAATAAGTTGACAAGCCAATCTGTGGAGGATGATGTTTACTTCTTTTTCGTTCAGTAAAACTTTTTGACTCATGGTAATTTCAACATATTCGTGCGCAAAGGTAATAGAAAAATTTGATATACAAATCCAACTTTTAACTTCACTGCTTAAAATTTAATCCTGAACAATAAACAAACGACTACAACAAATAATCTGTACTTATGAAATTAGATTGTTTCGCATCGAGCATTTCCTTCAAAATTTCACTATTGTAGGGATTGTCCTTAGTCGCTACAAAAGTTCTAATTGAGAACGATCTCAAGGCATCGCGAACGCTTAAGGTGCTGAAAGCAGAATCCTTACGGCCGGTAAACGGAAACACATCCGGACCACGCTGACAAGAACTATTTAAGTTTACACGACAAACAAGATTAACAAGTGTATCGATAAGCGGTGCTAAAGTTGTAGTGTTTTTACCAAAAACGCTTACCTGCTGTCCATAGTTTGATTCTGCCATATCATTAAGAGGTTGCTGGATATCTGTAAAAGTCATCATCGGAATTACAGGTCCAAATTGCTCTTCATGATAAACATCCATGGTTTTGTCAACTGGATAAAGAACAGAGGGGAAAATATAATTTTCGGTGCGTTCTCCTCCTCTAGAGTTTAGAATTGTTGCACCCTTTGATTTAGCATCATCGATTAAGCCTTGAATATAATCTGGTTTATTTACTTCAGGAAGTGGAGTGAGCATTGCATCTTCTTCCCAGGGATTACCAAATTTAAGTGCATCTACCTCGGCACAAAACTTTTCTTTGAATACATCAAAGATAGTTTCATGAATGTATAATACTTTAAGTGCTGTACAGCGTTGTCCATTGAAAGATAGAGTTCCTGCGATACATTCTCGTACTGCTAAATCTAAATCCGCATCAGGGAGAATAATAGCTGGATTTTTTGCTTCTAAACCAAGTACACTTCTGAGTCTATTTTTCTTTGGGTGGGCGTTCTGAAGCGCATTGGCAGAGTTACTATGCCCAATCAATGCCAACACATCTATTTTACCCGTTTCCATCAACGGAGAGGCTAAAGTTCGACCACGACCAAAAAGGATATTTACAACTCCTTTTGGGAAGCTATTTTGAAAAGCTTCCATCAATGGAGTAAGTAGAAGAACTCCTAATTTAGCCGGTTTAAAAATTGTTGTATTTCCCATGATAAGTGCAGGGATCAATAAAGCAAATGTTTCGTTAAGTGGGTAATTATACGGTCCTAAACAAAGCACAATTCCAAGAGGACCTCTCCTAATGTGCGCATACACACCAGAGTGTTTGTGGAATTTAGCGGCGTTACGATCTAGTTGTTTGTAATCGTTTATGGTGTCTAAAATATAATCTACCGTTCTATCAAATTCTTTTTCCGAGTCTTTTAAGTTTTTGCCAATTTCCCACATTAGATATTTAACCACTTCGGCTCGTTTAGTTTTCATTTGCACTGCAAATTTTTCCATACATGCTATTCGGTCGGCGACTTTCATCGTTGGCCACAGCCCTTGTCCATTGTTGTAGGCCTCAGATGCAGCATCCAGTGCTTCAAGAGCTTGTTCTTTTTCTAATAAGGGAATAGAACCCAAAAGTGTTGGTGCGTAATCTTCTGTTGAGGAAATAGTTGAATACACATCGGAAGTAGCGCCTTTCCATTGTTTTAATTCTCCGTCAACTAAATAGGTTTTTTGATGAATTAAAGAGTTGATTTTAAATTGCTCAGGGATGTTCTGGAAACCCATAATTTTTTTGTTTTAATGAATTATAAAATTAACAATAACGATTTTTTATAAATACAAAAAAAAGTTAATTATTTAAAAAATTGAAAATCAAGTTATTATAAATAAAAAAAACCCTTCTTTCGAAGAGTTTTTTTTATTTATATCCGCTTGGCACTATTTACCATCCATCTTGTCTTTCAATGCTTGAAGCGCTTCGTTTGCATCACCAAGGGTTGTCTTGGCTTCTGACGCAGCTTTTGCGGCCTTTTTGGCTGCAGCTTTTACATTTTTCACTTCTTCGGCTTTGAATACTGCAGTATGCGACGCAACTACGCGTTTGAACTCTTTGCTAAATTCTATAATAACAAATTCTGCTTCTTCGCCTTTTTTAAGCTTAGAACCATCCTCTTTCTCTAAATGACGAGATGGGATAAATGCAACAATATCATCATTAAATTGTACAGTAGCACCTTTGTCAACAATTTCAAGTAATGGAGCAGTATGCTTGGTATTTAAACCAAACTCAGACTCATACTTGTCCCAAGGATTTTCCTTAGTTTGCTTATGACCAAGACTCAATTTTCTGCCTTCAACATCCAATTCAAGAACAACAACTTCAAGTTGATCACCAACAGCACAGAATTCGCTTGGATGCTTGATTTTCTTTGTCCAAGATAAATCTGAAATGTAAATCAGTCCATCGATACCTTCTTCCATTTCAACAAATACACCAAAGTTTGTAAAGTTTCTTACAACACCAGTATGTTTGAATCCAACAGGGAATTTAGACGTAATGTCTGTCCAAGGATCTTGCGAAAGTTGCTTGATACCCAAAGACATTTTACGATCTTCACGATCGAGGGTCAAAATCTGTGCTTTAACCACATCTCCAACACTCACAAAATCTTGTGCGGAACGCAAGTGCGTAGACCATGACATTTCAGAAACGTGAATTAATCCTTCTACACCTTCTGCAACTTCAATGAATGCACCATAATCAGCAATAACAACAACTTTGCCTTCCACTTCGTCACCAACTTTAACGTCTTCACCAAGTGCATCCCATGGGTGCTTGCTTAACTGCTTAAGACCCAATTGAATTCTTGATTTATTTTCATCAAAATCAAGGATTACAACATTAAGCTTCTCGTCAAGTTCAACGATTTCACTTGGGTGGTTAATTCTAGACCATGATAGGTCTGTAATATGAACAAGACCATCTACGCCTCCAAGATCCATAAATACGCCGTAAGAAGTAATGTTTTTAACAATACCTTCAAGCACTTGACCTTTCTCTAGTTGACTGATGATTTCTTTCTTTTGAATTTCAATATCAGCTTCAATTAGCGCCTTGTGCGATACAACAACGTTTTTGAATTCGTGGTTGATTTTCACTACTTTGAATTCCATAGTTTTGTTCACATATTGGTCATAGTCTCTAATTGGTTTAACATCAATTTGAGAACCAGGCAAGAATGCCTCAATACCAAATACATCGACAATCATACCCCCTTTGGTACGACACTTCACAAAACCATTGACGATTTCGCCAGTTTCGTTAGCTGCAATGACACGATCCCATGCTTTGATAACACGAGCTTTTCTGTGTGAAAGTACTAGCTGCCCCGTAGCATCTTCACGAATGTCAATAAGTACTTCAACTTTATCGCCAACGGCAAGATTTGGATTATATCTAAACTCATTGAGTGAAATAACGCCTTCGGACTTTGCATTGATGTCAATAATTGCATCGCGCTCAGTCATGTGAATAACGGTACCTTCGACAACTTGATCGTCAAGGGTTTCTACAAAGTTTTCAGAGACCAACTTCTCGAATTCATCGAGCTTTTCGTCTGCAACAGGGTCTATCCCCTCTTCGTAATTGTGCCAATTAAAATCTTTTAAAAATTGCTCCGGATTAGTTTGAGCTTCGTTTGTTGTTTCAACAACTGGAGTGTCTTGTATAGACTCTTCCGTATTTGTGGTTTGTTCTTCAGCCATAGCTGATTAAAATTTGTATTCCATGTGTTCTAATGGTCAGATTTACTGCAAAAACACATAGAAGTGTTAGCTTAAGTTTAATTCTTCTCTCCAACCTTTTTGCTAAGAAGAGTGCAATAATACGACTAATCTATAATTTGGACAAATATTTATATCTATGATTTTGAGATAGATAGCTTCTAAAAGGCCAAAAAATAATTTCAAAAAGTTAAAAACTAAAAAAAATAGTCTAATTTTAATATTATTTAACCCTATAAATCTACTTATTATGATCAAACAAAAATACCAATCGGTGTTGGACTTAGGTACCAAATTGAACATCCAAAATGGCGATGTTTTTGAAGAAAATGGTGTTCTAAAAATTAAAGGAACAGCCAAAACCCCTTACGAAAAAAATATTATTTGGGACCAAATTAAAACTGTTGGAGGACAAAATCCGTCCGACATTAAAGCTGATATTAAAGTTTGCGATGAAAGTGTGTACCACCGTCATACAGTAAAAAGTGGCGAAACTTTAGGCAAAATTGCAAAACACTACTACGGGGATCCTATGAAGTACAAACAAATTTTTCAAGCCAATTCGGATATTCTAAAAAATCCAGATTTAATTTACCCTAACCAAGAACTGGTGATTCCTAACTTATAAAACTAACAAAATAAAGGCCGATAACCTCGGTCTTTATTTTATTATAGAGATTAATCTATCAAATCCTTAATCCAGTCCATGACTATTTTGTATTGTTGAGATTGTGTGAGGTTAGTGTTATCTAAAACACGTGCATCTTTGGCTTGAGTAAGTGGGGAATCGGCTCTTGTGGAGTCTTTATAGTCGCGTGAAGTGATGTTTTCATAGACTTCATCGAAATCAACCTGCTCCACTTTTGCGGTAAGCTCATCAAATCGGCGTTGAGTACGTGTTTGAGCAGAAGCCGTCATAAAGATTTTAAGTTCTGCTTCGGGAAAAACAACAGTACCAATATCTCTACCGTCCATTACAATGCCTTTGTTTTGGCCCATCTTACGCTGCTCTTTTACAAGACATTGTCGAACCTGTGGAAGTGCCGCCACTTTGCTGACTAAATTTGAAACTTCCATACCTCTAATTTTTGAGGACACTTCTTTGTTATTCAAATAAAGAACGGTTGGATTGTTTCCTTCCTTTTTGAATTCAATATTGACGTTTTCAATGTTTGAAATCAAAGCATTGGGGTCAAATTTTTCATCACTAATAAATCCTTGTTCAAGAGCATACAAGGTAACTGCACGATACATAGCCCCAGAATCGACATAAATGTAATCCAACGCTTTGGCAAGTTGCTTGGCTAGAGTACTTTTTCCTGTAGAGGAGTGCCCATCAATGGCTATGGTAATTTTCTTCATTATTGTAAACTTATCTGTACACCCAAAAAACTAGTGTTTGCTGCTGATGAGTAGCGAGCATGAGTGTAACTAAAACGTAATTTATTAAACTTTAGGCCAACCCCAAAAGATAAACCTGAAAAGTTGCGCTGTTCCAAAATTCTCAATTCTTCGGCGCGCCTAAAACTGTAGCCTAGACGAAGGTTAAAGCCCTTGTCCGGAAACAACTCCACTCCTACCAATGTGTGGCGAATTAAGTTGCTAAAAAAACCTACTTTCTCTTGTGTCTGATTACCGTTTAGATCTGATGTAGCACGAGCAGGATTGGCTGTAGCTATTGGCCATTTTTGCAAGTTTTCGAAAGTTAAATGCCAGCGAATAGGTACAAATTGCAAGGTTTGACTAAAGCCCAAGTCCACTTCAAAGGGTAAAGGCTCCCGCAGGCCCGCATAGGTTGTAAATTGTGTTCCTATGTTGCGTACTACAAGCGCTGCATTAAATTCGAGGTATTCATTAAGATAAACCAAACCAAAATCCAAAGCCCCTCCAAAAGAATTGTACTGCTCTAACTTGGACGATATAAGTTTTACATTAGCACCAGCATAAAAGTCTGTGTACCCAATTTGTAAAGCATATCCAAATGAAATAGCCGTTTCATTACCCGTAAAGGAACCCGTACTATTCCCAAATTCATCGTACCCATCAAAAGTTCCATAATCAACATAGGTAGCGCCAATATGAAATGTTTGTGTTCTTCTATCAACTGTATAAGCGTATGCAGCAGTGCCGTAGCGTATATCACCAAGATGATTAGCATAATTTAATGCCAGTTGATTATCCATCTCTACATTAATAGTAGCCGGATTGTAAAGCCCTTGAGTAACATCATAGTCAACATTAGTAATCACTTTACCGCCAAGTGCAGCTTGTCTAGGAGAGGACATGAGGTTGAGGAACTGATACGTAGCTTCACCACCCAATTGAGCAAAAACTGATGATGGTGCAGCAAGAACTAAAATAAGCGTAACTAATATCCTCATTGGCGTTCAAAAATAACTAATTCAATTACAAAACGAGTTATTGCTTGCTTTATTTTAAACTTAGGGTGGAATATGCCCTACAACTAAAGGGATTTGGCGTGGGTTACTTTAGATTTTGTTATGGCCAAGTCAACAACCTCGCGCATTTCTGAAACATAATGAAACGTAAGGCCCTTTAAGTAATCCGCATTAATTTCATCCACATCGCTTTTATTCGCTTTGGACAATATGATTTCTTTAATTTTAGCACGCTTTGCTGCCAATATTTTTTCTTTTATACCCCCTACTGGAAGAACTTTACCGCGCAAAGTAATTTCACCAGTCATGGCCAAGTTTTTCTTTACTTTTCGTTGTGTAAATAAAGACACTAAAGAAGTTAGCATAGTGATTCCGGCGCTAGGTCCGTCTTTAGGTGTGGCACCTTCTGGAACATGAATATGGACATTATAATCACTGAAAACATGATTTTTAATGCCAAAATTCTCAGCGTTTGCCTTGATGTACTCCATGGCTATTGTAGCTGACTCTTTCATGACTTTTCCAAGGTTACCAGTAATATTGAGTGCACCTTTGCCCTTCGAAAGAATTGATTCGATAAATAAAATATCCCCACCAACTCGCGTCCAAGCTAAACCTGTCACTACGCCAGCAACACTGTTGTTCTCGTAGCGATCTCGTTCAAGTTTAGGAGATCCCAAAATTTCAATGAGGTCATCGTTTGATACTTTAACAGCATAGTCCTCTTCCATCGCAATATTTTTAGCGGCATAACGCACTACCTTTGCAATTTGTTTTTCCAAACCACGAACTCCAGATTCCCTTGTATAGCCCTCAACAATCTTCTCCAACTGTGGTTGTGCAATTTTCAAATGTTTTGTCGTTAGCCCATGCTCCGTTAATTGCTTTGGAAGAAGATATTTTTTTCCTATTTGGACTTTTTCTTCAATTGTATAACCATTGACGTTTATGATCTCCATACGATCTAATAAAGCGGGTTGAATGGTATTTAAACTATTTGAGGTGGCAACAAACATGACTTTGGACAAATCGTAACCCATCTCCAAAAAGTTGTCGTAAAACTCTGCATTTTGCTCTGGGTCTAAAACTTCAAGCATAGCCGAAGAAGGATCTCCTTGATGAGAATTTGATAACTTATCAATTTCATCTAAAACAAAAACTGGATTTGAAGTTCCTGCTTTTTTTAAACTCTGTAAAATTCGACCAGGCATAGCGCCTATGTACGTTTTGCGATGCCCTCTAATTTCTGCTTCATCACGCAATCCACCAAGCGAAATACGAATATATTCACGGCCTAATGCTTCAGCTATAGATTTTCCCAAAGAAGTTTTTCCAACTCCTGGAGGACCGTACAAACATAAAATCGGCGATTTCATATCGTTTCGAAGTTTTAAGACAGCCAAGTATTCGATGATTCTACGTTTTACTTCTTCTAAACCAAAATGATCACGATCCAATATCTTTTGAGCGCGTTTCAAGTCAAAATCATCTTGACTGAAATGATCCCATGGCAGATCTAAAAATAAATCCAAATAATTGCGCTGGATAGAATATTCAGCTACCTGTGGATTCATCCTTTGAAGTTTACCTAATTCTTTATTGAAGTGATTTTTTACTTTCGTGTCCCAACTTTTAGCTGAGGCACGCTTTTTCATATCCTCTATTTCCTCCTCATAACTAACCCCCCCAAGTTCTTCTTGGATGGTTTTAATCTGTTGCTGAAGAAAATATTCCCGCTGTTGCTGATTCATGTCGTGCTGAACTTTAGACTGAATATCATTTTTAAGCTCTAAACGTTGGTACTCAACATTCATGTGCTTCAACGTCTTTAAAGCCCGCTGATGCAAATCATTAACTTCGAGCAAAGCTTGTTTTTCAACAACTGAAACACTCATGTTTGAGGACACAAAATTGATGAGAAACGAATTACTTTCGATGTTTTTAATCGCAAAAGATGCTTCAGACGGAATGTTTGGGCTTTGTTTTATAATTTCTAAAGATAAATCCTTGATAGATTCTATTGCGGCAACAAATTCTACGTCATCTTTTTTGGGAATGAACTCATCAACACTCTTTATTTTAGCAGTCATATACGGATTCTCAGAAACCAATTCAGTAATTTCAAACCGCTTTTTTCCTTGAATGATAACCGTTGTGTTGCCATCTGGCATTTTCAAGACTTTCAAAATTCGTGCAACGGTTCCAATACTGTGAATATCGTCAAAGTTTGGATCCTCTACACTTTCGTCTTTTTGTGCCACCACGCCAATAACTTTTGACCCCTTATTGGCATCATTAATTAGCTTGATAGATTTATCACGGCCAGCGGTAATTGGAATAACAACTCCCGGGAAAAGCACTGTATTCCTCAAGGATAGTATTGGAAGAGAATCCGGAAGGCTTTCATTTTTAATGACCTCCTCATCTTCTGTAGTCATGAGCGGAATCAATTCTGAATTTTCATCAAAATCTTGGAGTGACAAACTGTCAAGTAATTTATATTTTGGGTTATTCATATCAATTATAAGTCATTCTGTCATGTAAAACAGAAAATATTAGATTTTAGTCGTTTAAAAATATTTGTATTGACACACTAACACGAAGTTGATTAGGACAAATACAACTTCTAAAAGACAATTCTTGTGCCAATCTACGGAAGAAGTAAACTTTTATTAACGAACATATTTTGTTCTCTTGAGCTTGAAGAGACACAGAAAGGCCATGAAAAAGAAACCGGCAAGAGCTAAGACAGAATATTGCATCGATCCTGTGATAGCGATGAGTAGACCAAAAACAATCATTCCAAGGACAATAGCGATTTTTTCGGTCACATCATAAAAACTAAAGTAGGTGGCGTGGTCTTGTGTTTCGGGTAATAACTTAGAATATGTAGAGCGCGTTAAGGACTGGGTTGCACCCAAAACAAACCCTAAGACAATGCCCATTGCATAGAAATAATTATCAACATTGGGCTGGTCTTTATCTAAAATAAAAGCTATAAGACAGACTAACCCCCAAATACATAGCGTAATTTTAAGGGTTGAAATATTGCCAATTCTATGGGAAAGTTTTGAAAACAGAAAAGCGCCAAAGATTGCAACAATTTGAACGATTAGAATAGTAAATATCAAATTAAATGTTGGCAGTCCTAATTCTTCACTACCAAAAATTCCAGCCATTAGTATGATGGTTTGGACTCCGACACTTAGAAAAAAGAAAGCCATTAAAAAATATTTCAGGTGGCTTTGAGAATTTAAAGACTTAAAAACTGATTTTAATTCCAAAAAACCATTCCATATATAATCCTTACCAGATTTTTGATTATGTTTATTATTTGGAAGTCGCTTGTAGGTAATTTGGGCAAAACCAAACCACCAAACTCCTACCAATGCAAATGTGATTCGTGGGGCAAACGTTGGATCAGTAATTCCAAACCATTGTGGTTTTTGAACCAAAACAAGGCTAAAAATCAATAATAAAACTGAGCCAACATAACCATAAATAAAGCCTTTAGCACTCACCGCATCCTGCTGTTCAGGGTAGGCAACTTCAGGCAAATATGCATTATAAAAAACAATACTGCCCCAAAACCCAATACTGGCAAAGACAGTACATAAAAGAGCTATCCAAAGCGTGGACTCGCCTTTAAAGAAAAATAGGGAAATAACTGAGATGGATCCCAATAAGCAAAAACGCTTTAGAAACTTTAATTTATCGCCTGTATAATCTGCAATACCAGAAAGTATTGGAGAAATAAATGCTACAATTAAAAAAGAAAAAGCTAAGGTGTAGTCGTATAAAGTTGTGGGGTTCCAAAGTGCTCCTAAAAAAACTATTTTACCCTCAATATTAGCAAAAGAGCTCGCCATACTGCTGTAGTAAATTGGAAAAACCGCTGTACTTATCACTAGTGGATAAACTGAGTTGGCCCAATCGTAAAAAGCCCAAGCATTGATGAGCTTTTTACTACCTCTTTCAAGTTTCTTCATAAAAAAGCTGCTTTTTTCTAAGCAGCTTACAATTTAGTTAATTATTTTAATATAATTCAATTTTATCTAAATTGAGTAACCCCAAATTTTTCTGCTTCAGCTTTTGCTTTTGGAGCCAGTGCTGAAAGGTTTTCAATTCGTGAATCGTTTGATGGATGTGTACTTAAAAATTCTGGTGGTCCTTTTTTACCACTTTTACTGGCTTTCATACGCTCCCAAAGCTTAGAAGCTTCGTAGGGATCGTATCCTGCTATAGCCATGATATAAACCCCAATTTTGTCGGCTTCAGATTCGTGACCTCTACTGAAGGGTAGAATCCCTCCTACCGTTGTACCTACTCCATAAGCCATATTGAACATATCTCTTTGCTTCTCATCCTTAAAAGCAAAATTCCCTGCCGCTGCACCCGCTTGCTGAAGCAATCCTGCACTCATGCGTTGCTGACCATGGTTTGCTAAGGCATGAGCAACTTCGTGTCCCATAATTGCAGCTACACCTGTTTCGGAAGACGCTATTGGCATGATTCCAGTGTAGAACACGATTTTACCACCAGGCATACACCAAGCATTCACCGTCTCGTCTTCAACCAAATTGTACTCCCATTTATAGTCTTTCAAATAACCAGGAAAATTATTTGCATCTAACCAACGTTTAGCAGCCATAGAAATACGTTGACCGACACGTTTTACCATGTCTGCTTCTGCAGTCCCAGTTACTACCTTGTTTTCAGAAAGAAATTGATTGTACTGTTCAAAAGCCATGGGTAAAATTTGTGAATTAGGCACTAATGCCATGGTTTTCTTTCCTGTAAAAGGATTTGTAGCACATGAGATCACTACAAAAAGCATCAAGAAAAATAAAAAATTAGTTTTCATATATTAATATTTAGTATCAAGAATTATTCCATTGTACAAACACAACAAAGAGCTAAGAGTCACAAAGTTTTGTGAAAAAATATAATTTAACCCTAAAAATAGCTAATTTTAATAAATAAAACTCACCCATGTATTATAAAAATTTAACCTTCATTCTTATCAGTGTTTTGTTAGGGTCCTGCAAGTCCGAAGCCCAAAAAAAGGAAGCCTTTAAAATACAAAAAACTGAAATTGAGTGGAAAAAACAGCTCACAGAAATGCAATATTATGTGATGCGTGAAGAAGGCACTGAGCGAGCTTTTTCCAGCCCATTGGACAAAAACTACAGCCCTGGAGTCTATGTTTGTGCTGCTTGCGCTACTCCACTTTTTAAAAGTGAACACAAATACAACTCGGGCTCTGGATGGCCAAGTTTTGACCGCGAGATAAAAGGAAATGTCGCTTTTTCTATTGATTACAACATAGGGGTTGCACGAACTGAAGAGCACTGTGCAACTTGTGGCGGACACTTAGGGCATGTTTTTAACGACGGGCCAAGAGAAACAACTGGAAAACGTCATTGCATCAATGGTGCAGCACTAAAATTTATAGCCAAAAAATGAATCAAAACAAAACTTTAAAATCAGAAGAGGACTGGAAAAAAGAGCTCAATGAAGCTCAATATACCATTCTTCGTAAAAAAGGGACCGAAAGACCTCATACAGGCCAATATAACATGCATTTCGAAAATGGAATTTACCATTGTGCAGGTTGCCAATCACCCTTGTTTAAAAGCCAAACAAAATTTGACGCAGGCTGTGGATGGCCAAGTTTTGATGCTTCCATCAAAGGAAATGTTAGCTATATTCTTGATAAAAGTCACGGTATGATGCGCACAGAAATCATTTGTACATCTTGTGAGGGCCACTTAGGGCATGTGTTTAACGATGGGCCAACGGAAACTGGAACCCGCTACTGTGTGAATTCTTTGAGTTTGACTTTTAAAAATTCTAAATAGGGCAAATATCTTTAGCTACTTTAGTTCATTTCTTTTTTATTTATAGATTTAGGTTTTGTAAATTTGCAACTTCTAACAACAACTAAAGGACTGTACCTATGAGTAAATATGATGTGATTGTTTTGGGAAGTGGACCAGGCGGGTATGTAACTGCAATTCGCGCTTCTCAATTGGGGCTTAAAACTGCTGTTATTGAAAAAGAAAGCCTTGGTGGCGTGTGTCTGAATTGGGGCTGTATCCCCACCAAAGCACTTTTAAAATCTGCACAAGTTTTCGAATACCTTAAGCATGCAGGAGATTATGGCCTGAAAGTAAGTGAATACGACAAAGATTTTGATGCTGTAGTCAACAGAAGTCGTAATGTAGCTGAAGGCATGAGCAAAGGCGTTCAATTTTTGATGAAAAAAAATAAAATTGACGTCATTTCTGGGTACGGTAAACTAAAAACTGGCAAAAAAGTTGATGTTGATGGTACAGAGTACAGCGCAGATCATATCATTATAGCTACAGGAGCGCGCGCGCGCGAACTTCCAAGTTTAGCTCAAGATGGTGAGAAAGTGATTGGCTACCGAAAAGCAATGACGTTAGAAAAGCAACCAAAAAAACTTATAATTGTTGGCTCTGGAGCAATTGGAGTTGAATTTGCCTATTTCTACAATGCAATGGGTACAGAAGTAACTGTAGTTGAATACATGCCTCGAATTGTTCCCGTTGAGGATGAAGATGTCTCTAAGCAACTTGAACGTTCGTTTAAGAAAAGTGGAATTACGATTATGACTTCCACTGAGGTTACTGCCGTTGATACATCTGGGAAAGGAGTAAAAGCAACTGTAAAAACCAAAAAAGGAGAAGAAACTCTAGAAGCAGACATCGTACTTTCTGCTGTTGGAATAAAAACTAACATTGAAAATATAGGCTTGGAGGATGTAGGTATAGTAACTGATCGCGATAAAATTCTAGTTAATGATTTTTACCAAACCAACATACCAGGCTATTATGCCATTGGCGATGTTACACCTGGACCAGCCCTAGCCCACGTAGCTTCTGCTGAAGGGATTTTGTGCGTTGAGAAAATCGCTGGACATAATATTGAGGCTTTAGATTACGGTAATATTCCGGGCTGCACCTATTGCAGCCCCGAAATAGCTAGTGTTGGGCTGACCGAAGCACAAGCCAAAGAACAAGGAATTGACATAAAAGTAGGTAAATTTCCATTTTCAGCTTCTGGAAAAGCAAGTGCTGGTGGAAATACAGAAGGTTTTGTAAAAGTTATTTTTGATGCCAAGTATGGTGAATGGCTGGGCTGTCATATGGTTGGCGCAGGTGTAACTGATATGATTGCTGAAGCAGTATTGGGTCGAAAATTAGAGACTACAGGCCACGAAGTCCTTAAAACAGTTCATCCGCATCCAACAATGAGTGAAGCAGTGATGGAAGCTGTTGCAGATGCTTATGATGAAGTCATACACATCTAATTAAAATCTGAAAAAATAACAAAGGCGGTCTTTTGACCGTCTTTTTTTATGTAAAACTTTGAAGCGCCAAAGAATAACTTCCAAGACCAAATCCTAAGATAACTCCTTTAGCGTTGGGTGAAATAAAAGAATGGTGACGAAATTCTTCTCTGTTGTACGTATTTGAGATATGAACTTCTATAACAGGAGAGGAAATTCCTTTAACAGCATCACCAATACCAACAGAGGTATGCGTGTAGGCAGCAGCATTAAGAATAACACCGTCATATGAAAAACCAACTTCATGCAACTTATCAATCAACTCCCCTTCAATATTGGACTGAAAATATTCAATTTTAAACTGAGGGTATTGAGATTTTAATGTTTCAAAAAAATCCTCAAACGTTTGGGAACCATAAATTTCTGGCTCGCGCTTCCCTAACAAGTTGAGATTAGGACCATTGATAATGATAATTTTTTTCATGTGGTAAAAATACAAAAGTTATGGCATAAAAAAAGCGATGCCGAAGCACCGCTTTTAAATTTATTGTTAAGTAAGACTTAGAAACTGTATACAGCAGCTAAAGTAAAGGTAGATAATCCACCTTGAGTATCATCAGCATCACTGTTCCAGAAAATATCTTCACTAGCAGAATCTAACCTAAGTTCTGGTCTGATTGTTAAGTTTCCTACAGAGTAATTACCCGTTAAAGTAGGAGAGAAAACATTGGTATCGTCTCCTTCAGACTCATAAACGTTGAAATACTCTAAACGTAATCCCCAAGCAAAAGCATCAGAAGTTTGGAACTGAGAATAAGCTGAAAGTGACATGTACCCTTCAGTACCACTTAAACCAGCACCTCTTGTACCAGTTAACATAGCGTCATCATCCCAAGATGCGAAGTTACCGTTAAGGGCAACTGAAAAACTATCAGAGAAATTTAATTTAGCTTTTACATCAATAAAAGTTTCATCTTGACTGCTTAAGAATGAAACACCGTAATCACCTTTACTGATACCAGCAGCGATAGAATAATCACCAGAAGTATTCCCTTCAGTAGTTTCAAGTGGATTCATAACTCCAATACCAAAATTGAAATCATTTCCTAAAGAAAATTGAGCGGCAATACCGTTCATATTTCTAGGCCCAAATGTGTACTGATGAGAATAACTGTAGTGGAAATTATCCGCAGCAGCAAAATTTTCATAACCCATCCATGAGTTCCAACGACCCATCATAAGAGTTACTTTTTCCGAAGCATTCCAGTACATGTAAGCTTCATTTACTACATCAAAGTCGTAAAACTGAGCATCAGCTCTAGGTCCGTACGCTAAATCGGCAACAAAACCAACTTTTTCTCCTTCGTAAGATAGTTTAAGATTAACATTACCACCTGAGAAACCACGATCGTCATTCCCCATGAATGCACTAGGAGCAGACGTAAATGCACCTGCATCATAGCCATCTTCGAGGGATACTTCGTTAGTTCCGTTTAAACTAGTGTGGAAATAAGCGTCTACAGAACCCGTCACGTTAAACTTTGGTTCTTCCTCTTGACCGAATGTTAAACCAACAACGGCTAGAGACATTAAAGTAATTAATTTTTTCATAATTAATTTTTTTTTGTTTATGATTAATATTGCAAAGCTATACAAAATATTTAACGGATTGACATAAAATTCATTTTTTTTTCAATTTCAACGATAAAATCGTGCACTTTATGGACTTTTTAAGAAGGAATCAAGAAAAGAGTCATTTTTAGTTATTTTAACTAAATTTTAGCAAATATTGGCTTAAATATCCGAAATTTGCAGTTATTTATCAGTATCATTACAAAAATAATTTATCATGAAAAATAAGCTATCCCTGTATTTTTTATTGCTTTTTGCAATAGTTTTTGCCCAAAACCCCACATCGTACTCTAACAACATAGATGCCAACGGATTAAAAGATAAATTATACACCTACGCCTCAGACAAGTTTAAAGGAAGAGAGGCTGGAACAGAAGGTGAACATATTGCTGTTGAATACCTCAAAGATAAATACCAAGCCTTGGGAATAAGCCCAGCACAAGCCAATGGAGATTATTTTCAAAATGTACCCTTGAAAAAAATTAAGACACCCAAAGTGAACATCTCAATCGATGGGGCTAATTACATATATTACGATGATTTTATAGCGGTTTCTTCAGGAGAAACAACCACTATTGAAGTTGATGAGTTTACTTTTGCCGGATACGGTATAAAAAGCACACTATATAATGATTACGAAAATTTGGATGTTAGCGGGAAGCTTGTTGTCGCTATTAAAGGAGAGCCAAAAGACGAAGATGGAAAATATCTAGTGACTGGATCTAAAGACAGATCCAAATGGTCTAATGGCCGACAATCATTAAGTTCTAAAAGAAATATTGCTAAAGAATTGGGTGCTAAAGCATTTATATTGATCGACCAAGCCATGTTCAAGCGTTATTCGTCTTATTATAAAGCCGTTGAAGAACGCGGTGGGGAAAGTACTTTAGCGTTAGATGTAGACTCAAAATCCTATTACGGCTTTTTGGGTGGTAAAAAACTGGGAGATCAACTGATTCAAAGTTCTAATGGAACTTTCAAAAAGGATATTAAAATTACATTCAATAATAGTTCAGAACCCATAACATCAAAAAATGTAGTTGCAATACTTCCCGGAACAGAGAAGCCTAATGAATACATAATTTTATCCGCCCATTTAGACCACATTGGAATGCTCGATGGTGAAGTTTTTAATGGTGCAGATGATGATGGGTCTGGCACCGTAGCGATTCTTGAAATAGCAGAGGCATTTAAAGCAGCGGCAGAAAATGGTGAAGGCCCAAAGCGCTCTATTGTTTTTTTACACGTTACTGCTGAAGAGAAAGGATTGTTGGGCTCTCAGTACTACACAGACTATAACCCAGTCGTATCTCTAGAAAACACAGTAGCTAATCTCAATATTGATATGATTGGAAGAATTGATCCAAAAAGGAAGAATGGAAAACGGAATTATATTTACCTTATTGGAAGTGACAAATTAAGCACGGATTTGCATAACATCTCTGAGGAAGTCAATAAAAAGTACAGTAACATTGAATTAGATTATACTTATAATGATGAAAATGACCCCAATCGTTTTTACTACCGATCTGATCACTACAATTTTGCCAAAAACAATATTCCTATTATATTTTATTTCAACGGAACGCATGCCGATTACCATAGAGCTACGGACACGCCAGATAAAATTCAATATGATTTACTAGAAAACAGAACACGTCTTGTTTTTTATACCGCTTGGGAACTGGCCAATAGAGCTGACCGCATTGTCGTCGATAAGGCTTCAAAATAATTGGTTTCTAATTAATAAACCAAAAAAGCTTCTCCAAATGGAGAAGCTTTTTATTTTGGGGTGGAAGATCGGTCTCGAACCGACGACCTCCTGAACCACAATCAGGCGCTCTAACCAACTGAGCTACAACCACCGTTTATCACATAAAAATGCGTGTGCAAATGTAGCGCATTTATGATTTTATACAAAGATTTTTTTTTAATTTATTTTAGATCAAATATAGATTCAACTGCCAAAAGACGGTCACTAGTAAAGCCTTCTGCATAGCTGGTATTTACCAATCGACCTAAATCAGCAGCTCTATATCGTACACTTTCTATGAAATTTTTTGTCGATATAGGTGTTTCTGGAGCCTTACTGTTTGGGTCGAAAAACTGAGATGCATATGCTGCAACTGATGCCATTTTTACGTCTATAGTACTACTAATATCAACTACAAAGTCTGGAGTGATGTTTTTCCATTGGATATAGCTATACACTGCATTCGGGCGCCAAGACTGTTGCAACCCCTCGCTCGTATCCTTAGTTTCAATTTTAAGCAAACCGCTCAAAAAGCAAGCATCACGTACTAAAGCACTCGATTTGGCATGATCTGAATGTCGGTCATCTATAGCATTACAAAAAACAATTTCAGGTTGGTATTGACGTATTTTCTTGATGATTTCCAGCTGATTTTCTTTGGTATTGAATACAAAACCGTCTGGAAACTCTAAATTTTCCCTTTTATGTACTCCAAGAATTTTGGCAGCAGTACTCGCCTCTTTTTTTCGAATTTCAACCGATCCTCTTGTACCAAGTTCTCCTCGAGTCAAATCTATAATAACTACCGTTTTTCCTTCATTAATGGCTTTATGAAGTGTACCGCCACAGCTCAATTCAACATCGTCAGGATGGGCGCCAAAGGCTAAAATATCTACTTTCATGCGATTTATATTTGATTGCTGCAATCTATTGCGCGTTCAATATCGTGAATTAAATCTTTTTTTGATTCAATTCCAAGAGAAAAACGGATCAACTGACTGGAAATCCCTTGTGCTAATCGGTCCGATTCAGAAAGTAAAGCATGTGAAGTTAAAGCAGGTAAAATCATTGTACTTTCTACTCCAGCCAAACTCATAGAGGGTTTTATCAGTTGTAAAGATTTCAAAAACAAAACCGTATCGTATTCTTTAGATAGTTCGAAAGACAACATTGCTCCAAATCCTTTCATTTGAATTTTGGCCAATTGATGTTGTTCGTGCGAAACTAAGCCAGGGTAGTATACTTTTTTTACAGCAGGGTGTTTTTCTAAAAAACGTGCAATTTTTTTAGCATTCTTTTGTTGGGCTCTTACCCGAATTACCAAAGTTTTCATACTTCGCTCCAGCAACCATACGGTTTGATCACTGAGGTTTCCACCAAAATCTTTAGCTAGATTCCAAATTTTACCCATAATATCTTTAGAGGCAGCAACGGCACCAGCAGAAATATCACTATGTCCACCAAAATACTTTGTGGCAGAATGAATTACAATATCTACACCTAAGGTTATTGGTTTCTGAACAATAGGCGTTGCAAAAGTGTTATCGATAGCGGTGGTGATCTGCTTTGATTTTGCAAGCTTTGCCACTGCAAACAAATCAACAAGTTTCAGAAGAGGGTTTGAAGGTGATTCTAAATAAATAAGCTTTGTGTTGTCTTGCACACATGCTTCAAATGAATTGGCAGATAAATCTTTAGTAAAGGTATAAGCTATCCCGTATGAATTAAAATGCGCTTCGATAAAATTTCGAGTACCACCGTAGATGTCATTTTGTATCACGGCATGATCTCCTGACTTTAACAAGGTGAGCATCACAGCAGAAATGGCAGCCATGCCAGATGAAAAAAGCATTCCAGCTTCAGCTTCTTCTAATGCGGCCACTTTCTTGCCTAAGAATTCTTGATTCGGTGTGTTAAAATAGCGCGGATAACGTTTTGGGTCTTGATCTAAAAAATTGTAAGAAGTTGACATATAGACAGGAGAAACTGCCCCATTGAAGACAGGATCATCCACAGCACCAGTGTGGGTGCAAATGGTACGTTCACCTAGTTTGTTTTTTGACATTAAAAGTGTTTGTTAAAAGCTATTTGTTATCTAAATCGTTGAACTGCTTAATAAGAACAAATGCCCATATAGCAACACAAACAGAAACGAAAATGGAAAAATATAATACGATGTCGTTAGCGGCCAAGGCGAAAGAGTTTAAAAAATATCATTAGACCAACAAGCATAGGCGCCCAGATCCCTACAAAAATTCCGTGTAATTGGTCTCCCGAAAAGAAAAGATATTCAGAGACTATGATAATTAGAACGCACAACAGCAATAAGAGCGCGTTGGTGATTCCTAATAGTTTTACAAATTTCATTGAAGCATAATTTTATAAGCTAAAAATAAAAAAAAATAGGATTATTTGTTTAATAAAATGAAAAAAATATAAAGCGAAGAATTACATTCGCAAAAAATAGAGAATGTTAAAAGCAGTATTATTTGATATGGATGGTGTTATTGTAGACACTGAACCCCTTCACCAGAAGGCTTATAAATTTATGTTTTCCGAAGTAGGCATCGAGGTTTCTGACGTTATGTATGAAGGGTTTACAGGGCAATCTACACATGCTATTTGTTCGTTCCTCTGCAAAAATTTCAAGCTTAAACAAAGCCCACAGGAATTGGTGCAGCTCAAGCGTGATCGTTTCACTAAACTCTTTCATGAAGATGATGCACTGCAACTATTGCATGGCGTAGAAGAACTTATAAAAGATTATCACGCCAGTGGACTTACCCTTGTTCTCGCCTCTTCAGCATCCATGTTCACCATAAATAATGTCACAAAGCGTTTTGGCTTAGACCAGTATTTTTCGACTAAATTGAGTGGTGCCGATTTAAAAGCATCAAAACCTCATCCTGAAATTTTTATCAATGCAGCCAAAGCAGCTGATGCTTTGCCAAATGAATGTTTTGTAATCGAAGATTCAACCAATGGGATCAAAGCTGCAAAACGTGCAGGGATTTATTGTGTGGCCTACAAAAGTGAGCACTCCAAAAACCAAGATTACACTTTGGCAGATATGCTTATTTCTGATTACAAAGAAATTACTTTTGAAAGGATGCACAAAAAGTTTAATTAACTTTTCTGCGTATAGAACTTGCGGTGTTTAAAGTGTGCCATAACACTAATTGCTGTAATGATAAAAAGGCTAGCTAAAATATATGTAACACTTATTTCTTGGTCATCTTTTGCGTAGGAATGTAATCCTGCAAGATAAAAGTTTACCCCAAAATAGGTCATCAATATACTTCCAAAGGCAAGAACAGAAGCGATGTTGAATATCAAACGGTTTCTAAGACCAGGCACCAAACGCATATGGATAACGAAGGCATAAATCATGATGCTGATAAGCGCCCATGTTTCTTTGGGGTCCCAACCCCAATAACGACCCCAGCTCTCATTAGCCCACATACCTCCTAAGAAATTTCCTATGGTTAACATAACTAAGCCAACAGTTAGTGCCATTTCATTAATGATCGTAAGTTCTTTGACGTGCAATGCCATCTTTTGCTTATTTTTTGAATTCGTAAGAATCATAAGCAATAAACTTATCACTCCTAAAATCATCCCCAAAGCAAAAGGGCCATAACTCCCCACTATGATAGCTACATGTATCATGAGCCAGTAACTGTTCAAAACAGGCTGTAAATTCCCAATAGAAGGATCCATCCAATTCCAGTGTGCAATCATTAAAATCATAGCAGTTACAAAGGCTGTTGAGGCAAAAGTAAGGTTGCTCTTATGTCCGAGCATTATACCAAAAGCCATGGTTGCCCAAGCCACATAGATCATAGACTCGTAGGCATCACTCCAAGGTGCATGTCCAGAGATATACCATCGAGTAATGAGCCCGGCGGTGTGTAAAGCAAAACAAACGTAAAGCAAAACCTTGAAAACACTAACTGAAATCTTTAAGAATTTACTTTTGTCTTTTAGTATTTGAACAATTAAAAGAACAAACATCAAACTACTGGCATACATATACCAACTGAACAGCTTTTTGAAGATATCGTATTTATTGTACTTGATTTCAGTTTTAATTTTTTCCTCCGAAAGCATTGTATCTCCACCATAGCGTTGCTGGGTAGTTTTAAGTGCGCTAAGTAATTTTTGGCTTTGTGTAAAATCAGATTCTTGTAACTTATCGTTTTGCAAAGTAGCGAGATAGGCTAAAAAACCTGTTTTAATGAAATTCGCATATAACGAATCACCTAATGATAAGTTTTGTTGTACAAATTCTTTGGACGATACCCATTTATTATTTTCGTCCTCTGGGATTGGGAAAAGACGTAGCGCATCACCTTCTAATGAATTAAATAACAGACTCACGCGTTGATCGGCTTCCTTAAATTCTTTTTGAATGGCTGTAGGCACTTGAGCACTGTAGGCTTCTTCTAAATATGGGCCGAGTTTATAATTCAATTTCTTGTCTAAAAAATCAATCAGAGCAGCATATTTTTGTTCTTTTGGAATTCCAATCAACTGGCGAATGGTATCTGCTTTTTTTGGCTTTAGATAGATTATTGGAACATTATACCACAGCTGCGGACTTTCTTGCATAGATAAAAACACCTGATTAGCCGAAAAGTCATTGTAGACATCTTTTTTAGATAATTTCCTCAATAGCTCTGAAGCGTAGGTGTTCACGGGTTTCATTCGTCCGTCAGAATCTTGTATCACAAGATGTCCAAATAGATCTGATTGCTCCTGAGGAGTTATATTGACCGATAAAATTGAATCTAGTTGTTGTGCTGTTGGACCCAACATCTGATGGTCAGAAGTATGGGTGGTTTGTGCATTAACGCCCAAACAAAAGAAAGTAAAAGCTAGAACCGTAAGCTCGGCTTTCTTGAGTTTAATTTTATCTAACCGATTACGTAAAACTTCCATTCTTGCGCCCTTGCTCAGCAAAATAGCAAGCAAACCAAAATACAATAAATAATACCCTAAATAAGTAAACCAAGTTCCCCAATAATCGTGGTTTACTGAAAGAATAGTTCCTTTCTCGTCGGGATCAAAAGAGGATTGAAAAAACTTGTACCCCCTATGGTTTAAAATATTATTCATGTAAATATGAAAATCAAATGTCCCTTCTTGTTCATCATAAACGGTGACTTTACTCTCAAAAGATGAATAGCTTTTTTCAGTTCCTGGATAACGCTCAGCAATAAAATCATTAAGTTTGATATCAAATGGAAGATCAAGTATTTTAGAACCGTATTTGAATGCAAAATCCAAACCTCCTAAACTCAGTTCTTTAAAAGGGTTGTTTACCCCTTGTCCCCCAAGTAATTTTACTATTTTAGAATCTCCATTTACAGTAACTTTAAGCACAACGCCATCTTCATCTCCTTTGAGTAATTTAGACTTTTTCACCACATCAAAAACACCTTTTATCACAGGCTTTGGAAAGACAATGGCTTGATTTCCTATAATGTAACGTGACCTTAACGCCAAAGGTTGAATACTGTCTTTGATAAGTCGACCTTGAAAGCCATTAGCCATGGTCATATACTCACCTTCAAAAGGAGATTGAATCGTTAAACCCTCTTCAGAATAAGTCAAATTTATGGCGCCTTCAGTAGGCTTATTTAGTGCATAAAGCACATTGTGTATACTGCTGACTTCGCCAAGTTTCAAAAAATGATTGTGCGGAGCTCCACTTCCTGCCTCCACTAATTTCAAATAGTATTGCCCATCGTCATTAGGAACAATATCCTCTTCAGCACCAGGAATAAAGTTAACAAGCTCTAAAACAACTCGTGCATCGCCGTAAGTAGTTTCTTTTTTGTAGTCGTTTTCTAATCTTGGTGAAAAATCTACAGCGTGGTTGAGAACACGACGCTGCAACTGACCGTTAATTTTATAATCTCCATCAATGTAGGTAGTTAAGTAAGTTTTTTGTGACAAAAAGGTGTTTTCAGTTGCACCCTCACGAATAGACATCATGCCTTCAAAACCATAATTTCGCGTTATAAACGCACCAAGAAGAATGAAAATGAATGATAAATGAAGTACTAGGGTTGCCCATTTTTCTTTGCGCAACAACCGGTATCTGAAAATATTTCCAATAAAATTGATCATGAAAATAGCCATAATCGCCTCAAACCAAAGCGCATTATAAATTAAATTTCTAGAATATGGGGTTGGCGAAGTACTTTGCCCCTGATCTAAAAATGTTCCAACGGCCATTGCTACGGCGTAAACAATAAACAAAACTGCAGTGAGGCGTGTAGAAAAAAGAATATTGGCTATTTTTTTGAGCATAAAAAAGTGACAAATTTTATGGACCACAAAGGTAGTTACTTTTTGTATTAAATTAATTTATAAACGCCGCTTTTAACACTAATTTTAATATTTATCTCATAAAGCAGATTGTAAACTTTTAAAAGACCTTATTCTTGTGTAAATTAGCGCTATGATTACTGTTGTTGTTTTAGGAGCTGGAAATGTTGGTACGCATTTATGTAAAGCCATACATGCTTCAGAGGGTATTAAGCTTGTTCAATGGTATAACAGGTCAAAAATCAATAGCACAAACCATATGACCGCTGTTGAGCAGTGCAACAATCTAAGTATGTTAGCTACTGCAGACGTATACATAATGGCAGTTAGTGATAATCATGTTGAAAGCCTCTCCAATCAACTTCCTTTTGAAAATCGATTGGTGGTTCACACATCTGGAAGCGTCCCTATGCGCCATTTAAATAAAAAAAATAGACGTGGTGTATTTTACCCGCTGCAAACATTTTCAAAATCAGCAGAATTAGATTTTAAAAATGTTCCGATATGTATAGAAACTACTATTAAAAAAGACCGTAGTTTTTTGATGTCCCTAGCAAAAGCTATCGGAAGCCCTGCTTACAAGATCAACTCAGAACAACGCCAAACACTGCATTTATCTGCAGTTTTCGTTAATAATTTCACAAATCAATTATACCGAATTGCACACGAATTAGTCGATATGCAGGGCTTAGATTTTGAGATTCTTAACCCCTTGATTCTTGAAACCGCAAAAAAAGTACAACTCCTCTCACCCTATATGGCCCAAACAGGCCCGGCAAAAAGACGCGATAACAAAACATTAAAAACTCATTTAAATCTTTTGGAAAAAAACCCGAATTACAAAGAATTATACGAGCAAATTACAAAATCAATCCAAAAAACTCATGGCTAAGAAAAATTACAAAGCATTATTAAACAACATTACAACACTCATTTTTGATATCGATGGCGTACTTACAGATAGTTCATTGTTAGTTACATCTGATGGTGAACTGCTTCGTAAAATGCACACAAGAGATGGTTACGCGCTTCGCGCTGCTGTAGAATCAGGTTTGACAGTTTGTATCATATCTGGTGGAAAAAATGAAGGAGTTCGCAAACGTCTAGAAGGTCTTGGGATAAAAGAGGTTATTTTAGGTGCCCATGACAAAGTAAAGCACTACAAAGAATTTATAAAGAAATACAGTCTTACTACTGATGAAATTGTATACATGGGTGATGATATCCCTGATGTGCCCGTAATGAAACTCGTTGGATTGCCTTGCTGCCCTCAAGATGCAGCACCAGAAGTGAAAGCTATTTCAGAGTACATATCCCACGTAAACGGAGGCTGTGGTGCAGCTCGTGATATTATCGAACAGGTTATGAAAGTAAGGGGTTTGTGGATGAGAGATTTTGATGCTCAAAATGACTAAATTTTAAATGTTAAAAAATCGATTAAAATCTAAAAATTTAATTTTAGCATCAGGTTCTCCAAGACGACAAGAATTGCTAAAGTCATTAGGCGTACCCTTTGAAATTCGATTAAAAGAAATTAACGAAAACTATCCAAAACAGCTTAAGAACAGTGCGATTTCAGACTATCTCGCTAAACATAAATCAAATGCATTTTCAAAGGAAATTAATCAAAATGACCTCCTCATTACTAGCGACACTATAGTTTGGCACCAAAACACAGCATTAGGCAAACCTAAATCTAAGGTCGAGGCCTTTCAAATGCTTCAAAAATTAAGTGGTAAAACACATGAGGTAATTACATCTGTTTGCTTGAGAAGTACAACAAAAGAAGATCTATTCAATTCCTCAACTAAAGTCACCTTTAAGATACTATCCGCCCTTGAAATTGAATATTATATTGATAACTACAATCCAATGGATAAGGCTGGAGCTTATGGGATACAAGATTGGATAGGTCAAATTGGAATCACAAAAATTGAAGGTTCATATTTTAACGTAATGGGCTTCCCATTGGATAAGATATACACCCAATTATTGAAATTTTCTGAAAAATTCTAAGGCTCTTTTTTCATTATAATAAACACAGCCCTTTTGAATAAATCCAACATGACCTCCTTTTTCAGGAGTTTCTAAATGTAAATATTTGCTCTTTTGAGCCATCTCTAGCGGAAAACAAGAAGGCGTTAGAAATGAATCATTTTTGGCATTGAGCAATAAAACAGGGGTTTTTATAGAAGACAAAAAACCTAAGCTACTTGATTTTTCATAATAATCTGCCGCGTTTGTAAAACCATTGGCTTTGGCAGTATATACCTCATCCAATGTTCGAAGAGTCCATACGGAGTACAGAGCTTTTCTCGAAATTTTATCTGGAAATTGCCGTTGTTTTTTCATCAATTTATATTTTAACCCTATCATGAAGTAAATATGAAAAAGGATGTTTTTGAATTGATGTAAAGCTTTTGATGAAGCCGCCAAATCAACAGGAACTGAAACTGCCATTGCTGCTTTAAGTTGTTGAGGAATGTTGTCGTTTTCCCCTAAATATTTCAAAATAATATTACCCCCTAAACTTATTCCTTTCAAAAAAATTGAGGTATAGTTGTAAGTCTTAATAACATAAGCAATTACGTCTTTAATATCATCGGTTTGCCCAGAGTGAAAGCTAGAGAACTTCTTATTTAATTCACCGCTACAACTTCTAAAATTAACACAAACAGCATCTATACCATTGCTGTTGAAGTGCTTTGCTACTCCAGTCACATAGGGCCGTTGCCCATCGCCCTCCATGCCATGCAACAAAATGACAAGCTTATTTGATTGGCCAGCTGTGTAACTCCAATCTAAGTCTAAAAAATCGCCATCACGCAAAATGATACGTTCACGTTTTTGTTTGATATTTAATTGCCTAAACAAGCCAGAATACACTGTTGAGATAAAGGCGTTTTTAAATACAAAAATAGGATTAAAGTAAGATTTAACTAAAGGCATTTAATATATTGATTTTCAATAATTTAATTGTTTTTTTATCTGCTAAAAAACGAGCGTCTGAGCGCATTCCTAAAACCCAAATTACTGCATCATTAGAACACAGAAGCAAAACCTTAGATTTTTCTATTAATGATAACTTTTGGTCTTTAAAAAACTTACTCATCTTCTTTTTACCAGACATCCCTGAAGGATAGAAATAATCGCCTTCCTTCCACGTACGCAACACCAATGGAAACTGAAGTTTATCAGCATCCAAAAACAATGTATTATGATTTGAAACACCCAATTCAATTGGGTTTTCAAGTTTTAATGAGATACCATATTCGCGGATACGCACTGTAGAGTTTTCAGCTTCAATTTTTTGGTAAAATTTTTTATTTAATGATTTTTTAGTAAGAATTAACACAGATCGATCTTTTAAAAGCGAGTGGGTTTTAGAATGAATCTGTTTCCCCGTCTGCGCATCAATCAAATTATAAAGCTCATCAAAATCCGTAAACCCATAACAGTGGAACAGAGGAAATATGTACGAACGCAACGGATTAAGATTTTTTAAAGCGGATACTGAATAATGCTTCTCAAATGCATTAGAATATTCTATAACTTCATCACTAACGGCTTTAATGTGGTTTTGCAGCAAGTCTTGGGATGATTTAAGGTGGTTTTGGGTACTTTGCAAGGCATATACAATTGATGGGTAAATAGCCTTTAAAGCAGGTATCAATTCGTGCCGTAGATGATTGCGCTGATAATACAAACTCGCATTGCTGCTGTCTTCACGCCATTTGAGCTTATTTTCTAAAGCATACTCAAGAATTTGGGCTCTAGTAAACAACAACAAAGGCCTGATTATATATTTATTTTTGTTGGGAATCCCAACCAATCCATCTAGCCCTGATCCTCGGCTTAAATTGATGAAGAAGGTTTCTAAATTATCATCGGCGTGGTGAGCAGTAAGTACCGCATCAAAAAGGTGTTCATCACGAAGCTTATCAAAAAAATCGTAGCGTAATTTTCGTGCTGCCATCTGTACAGACAACTTATTCCTTTCAACATAATCAGCTGTATCGAAATGGTCAGAATAGACTGTCAAATTATTACTTTTAGCAAATTCTAGTACAAACCTTTCATCAGCATCACTTTCATCGCCTCGTAATTTGAAATTACAATGTGCGATTGAAATATTAAAATCTGATTTTAAACATAGATCAGCAAGAACCATACTATCTAACCCCCCTGAAACGGCCAACAAAATCTTTTGATTCGTTAATCCAGAAAAATTATTTTTTATATGTGTATTGAAAGCTGTTAACATGTTGCAAAAATACAAATTAATTCTCCAGAGCCTCTCTAAGCGCTTTTGCTTTTATAAGACACTCTTCATACTCAGATTCTGGACAACTTTTTGAGGTAATAGCACTGCCTACAGAAAATGAAACATATGCCTTATCCTGATTATACAAGATACTCCTTATCACCACATTAAAGTCAAAATCTCCAGATGGTGTAAAATATCCTATAGCTCCGGAATACAGACCTCGTTTAGAATCCTCCAGCTTTTCTATAAGTTTCATCGCTGCGATTTTTGGAGCACCAGTCATGCTCCCCATGGGAAAAGTAGATCTTATGACATCAACCGACGAGTAGTCATCTTTAATTTTGGCAGTTACTGTAGAAATTAGGTGATGAACTTGCGCAAAAGTATAGGATCCACAAAGCTCATCCACTTGTACAGAACCTTTTTTGGCTATTCGAGACAAATCATTGCGAACCAAATCGACAATCATGACATTTTCACTACGTTCTTTTGGGTTAGACTCTAAGTCTTTTTTCAACTTTGCGTCTTCATTTAAGTTGTCAGAGCGTTTCGACGTGCCTTTAATGGGTTGGGAAATAACTAGCCCACCTTCTTTTTTCAAATACCGCTCTGGTGAAGCTGAAAGACTGAATTGTTTTCCATTTTTCATGTAAGCTGAAAAGGGCGGCTTAGATCGTTCTTGAAGCTTGTGGAATGTAGCCAAAGGGTCGATACCAGCATGCGCATAAAACTCCTGACAAAAATTAGCTTCATAAACATCACCTCTATTGATATGACTTTGAAGTGTCTTTACCTTTGTTAAATAGGATTCCTTGGGGGTTCTGGGTACGATATCAATCTTAGAACTTGCATGATTTGTATAGCCTAAATGTTGATTATTGATTTTCTCGAGATCAGACTGAATTAAATGAGAAAATTCATTAAGGTAACGAACAATAACTTCATCGTCATGAAAAATAAATATTTTTTTGGGATGGAAAAAAACCAAGTCTGAAAAGCCAAGACCATCAAAATTTGAAGAATATAACGCTTCAATATCATTTTTTAAATCATAGGAGAGATAACCAAAGACCCAGTCTGATGTCTCTTTGATAAAATCCTCTAATACTTGAAAACCTTGATCTACGCCTACTTGAATGTTAGACATTCCTTCGACAGCCAAAATCGCATCAAAACTACTATGGGCTTGATTATATTCATTCGAATCAAGCCAAACAACTTTATCAAAAGCATTTGCCCATTGCAAAAGTTTCTTCTTGAATTCCTTTATATTATCTAACTTGATGTGATGGTCTGTTCTCAAAAAATGAAACAACTTATATTGAAATGTAAATTTAAACAGATATTTGAAATATACTTCTACTTTCTTAGAATACATTACCTTTGAGAAAACATTTTATACTTGGGACACTTCAGTGAATTTAATTTAACACCAGAGCTATACAGAGCTATTGAACGTTTGGGGTATTCGAAACCAACGCCGATTCAACAGAGTTCATTTTCTAAAATTTGTTCGGGAAGAGACTTAGTGGGTATTGCACAAACAGGGACTGGAAAAACAATGGCATACACTCTACCTTTGCTTAGAAACCTAAGTAAACCAACACAAAATTCGCCACGAATACTGATTCTAGTACCCACAAGAGAATTGGTTCTTCAAGTAGTAGAGAGTGTAAACAACTTATGCGCTGAACTTTCGTTTAAAACTATTGGTGTTTTTGGAGGAACAAACATCAACACACAAAAAAGAGAAGTTGAAGAAGGTGCAGATATAATTGTTGCTACACCTGGACGTTTGTATGATTTAGCCTTAAGCAGGGCTCTGCGCTTCAAGGAGATTCAAAAACTAGTCATAGATGAAGTCGATGTAATGCTCGATCTAGGATTTAGGCATCAATTAATTAACATCTTTGATATATTGCCTGAACAACGCCAAAACATCATGTTTTCTGCCACCATGACAACTAATGTAGACGAACTAATTACTTCATTTTTCAAGGCGCCCAACAAAGTCTCTACCGCAATTTCGGGCACTCCATTGAAAAATATTAAGCAATATCGTTTTGATGTAGCAAACTACAACACTAAAGTGAATTTATTAAATTTTTTATTGAGGGAAAAAGAACATTATAATAAGGTTCTTGTTTTTGTAGATCAAAAACGTATTGCAGATCGCTTATTTAATCACACAGCGCTAAACTTTGCCAATGAATGTGCCGTTCTGCATTCCAACAAATCTCAAAACTATAGAACTAATGCCATCGAAGAATTCAAAACTGGCTGCAGTCGAATTTTAATTACTACAGATATAATGGCACGCGGAATTGATATCAACGATATATCACATGTAATTAGCTTCAATACGCCTACTTTTCCTGAAAATTATATGCACAGAATAGGAAGAACGGGAAGAGCGCAGAAAAAAGGTGAAAGCATCTTGTTTTCTACAGAAAAGGAACAAGAGGAAAGAGTCAAAATTGAGACCTACATGGACTTTAAAATTGAATGCTTGGAATGGCCGGATGAAGTTGATGTTTCGGATGAACTAATGCCCGAGGAAAAAAACAGCAAGGAACCCTATAACCCCCACAAAAAAAGAAATGATGATGTCCCAGGTCCAGCATTTCACGAAAAGAAAGAAAAAAATAAAAAAGTAAATTTGGGAGGATCGTATAGAAAAACAATAGCAAAAAAATACAAAAAACCTAAAACAAGAGGAGACAAAAACTTTAATCGCCGTAAAAGAAAGTAATGTAAAAAACTTAAAGTCTTTCTAAGTTTAATTCATTGTAGCTTTTCATTAACTTGACTTTGATGCGTTTCAACCTCATCTTCACTGCACTTTCGCCTAATTCAAATATACGCGCAAGTTCTCTAATTGTAATCTGCCTACAATATTTCATCAAAACAAGTTGTTGTTCTTGCTTAGAAAGCAAACTTACAGCATAACTAAGCCTTAAGTGCTGTTGTTGGTCTACTCCACTTGAATCGTAATTATAATTTAAATAATAAGTACTTAACTCTTCAGGATCGACATAACGATTCTCAAGTTTTCTATACTTTACCTGTCTGGTGTGATTAATACAATAATTTCGTGTAAAACTATAAAGCCAAGTTGAGAACTTAGATTTGAATGAAAAAGCATTAAGCTTGAGAAAAACTTTGAAGAATATTTCTTGAGATAAATCCTCAGCATCTTGTTTGTTTTTAAAAAACCGCAAACAATGCCTATATACTGATGCATAATAACGGTCATATAAAGTTTCAAAAAGCTGTGTATCTTCTTTTTCGACGATAGCACGTACTAGTGCTTCGTCTGATATTTTAAGGGGTTGTTTTTTTAAGTTCAAAGCGATTGGGGTTGCTTTTGCTGATCATTTCTGAAAAGCCCTGTTAATATTTAAAAAATTTGTTTAATTACATAATTAAAATGTTAGACAATTCATTGTTTTTCAGTGATTTAAATATACATTTTTTTGAAAAATAAAAAAATAATTACTGCTTAAAATAAAAAAAACGATCAAAGTTGATCGTTTTTTTATTGAAGAAAATACTTTTTCATCAAACATGTAAAGCTCGGTCATCAGTGGCTGCCAATGCAGCTTCCTTTATGGCTTCTGTAAAGGTTGGATGAGCATGAGACATTCTGGAAATATCTTCAGCAGATGCGCGAAACTCCATAGCCACAACGGCCTCTGCGATCAAATCAGCACAGCGAGCGCCAATCATATGTACACCTAAAATTTCATCTGTAGCTTCGTCTGCGAGGACTTTAACGAAGCCATCTAAGTCCATACTTGCACGGCTTCGTCCAAGGGCACGCATTGGAAATTGCCCACTTTTATAAGCTGTACCCTCACTGGTTAACTGCTCTTCTGTTTTACCCACAGAAGCAACTTCAGGCCAAGTGTAAACGACGCCTGGTATTAAATTGTAATTAATATGCGGTTTTTGACCTGCAATGTGTTCCGCTACAAAAACCCCTTCTTCTTCTGCTTTATGCGCTAACATAGCACCTTTTACAACATCTCCAATGGCATAAATATTAGTCGCTGTAGTCTGCAAATGCTCGTTCACTACTACCTGTCCACGCTCATTTAATTGAACTCCAGCAGCATCAGAGTTTAGACCAGCAGTGTAGGCACTTCGTCCTACTGAAACCAAGCAGTAATCACCTTCAAATGTTACTGTTTGCCCTTTTTTATTTTCAGCCTGGACGATAACGCGATCGTCAACGCGTTTTACAGAAGATACTTTATGAGAGGTATTGATTTTAAACTTTTGCTTTTTTAGGACTTTAGCCAATTCTTTGGACAAGCCCTTATCCATTGTGGAGATGATACGATCCATGTACTCCACAACTGTAACTTCGGAACCTAGCCGCTTGTATACTTGACCAAGTTCTAATCCGATCACTCCTCCTCCAATAATAATTAGGTGTTTAGGAATTTCTTTTAACTTCAAGGCCTCTGTTGACGTTATTATGCGTTCTTTGTCAATCTTTGCGAAAGGTAAAGTTGAAGGCTTGCTTCCTGTAGCGATGATGGTGTATTTTGCTTCAATTTCTTCATTTTTAGTGCCACTAATTGAAATGTGTGTAGCGTCTTTGAACGCACCAATACCATGAAAAACGTCTATTTTATTCTTCTTCATTAAAAATTCAATCCCAACCGTAGTCTGATCTACAACCGATTGCTTTCGCGCCATCATTTTCTCTAAATTGACCTTAACCTCTGATGGTATTTCTATTCCATGTGTATCAAAATGCTTCACAGCGTCTTCAAAATGATGAGACGAATCCAATAAAGCTTTGCTAGGTATACATCCTACATTGAGGCATGTACCACCCATAGTGCTATATTTTTCAATGATTGCGACCTTCATGCCAAGCTGTGCGCAGCGAATGGCCGAAACATATCCTCCAGGTCCAGAACCAATTACAGCAACATCAAACGATTTCATAATTATATATTTTAAGTAACAAAAATACAAACTTCAAATCAATAGAGGTGAAGAAAATTCTAAATATTTAAGGCAGTTGTGTGCTTCACTTGATTGATCATAAACATACTGTGTGTACTCCCAATATGATTTAAATTTGTGAGCTTTTCAATCATAAATTTTCGATAAGATACCATATCTTTTACATGAACCTTGAGCAAGTAATCATAATCACCACTGAGGTGATAACATTCCAAAACCTCATCTATGGCAATCACTTCACGTTCAAATTGCTTTACGTTATCTTGGGTGTGCTGTACAAGTTTTACATGACAGAATGCTATGAAAGATTTATCTACTTTTTCTTTAGAGACCAAAGCAACATATCCTTCAATAAAGCCCGTTTTTTCAAGTTTTTTGATACGTTCGTATACAGCGGTTACAGAAAGTGCTAAATTTGCAGAAAGCGCTTTATTTGTTAATTTAGCGTCATTTTGTAAGAGGCGTAAAATTTTCAAGTCTATTTCGTCGAGTTTCATATGGAAAAAAAATCTTAATATAGTTTAGTTTTGTCAAAAATATAATTTTTTTTTCTAAAAAAAATTATATTTTTAGGTTTATTTTCTATTTTAATAAATATTCATTGTTTTTATATCATAATTTTTAGTTATTTGACTAAAATAATTATTATGAAACCAGCAGACTCCATTCAAGACCTACAGTATTTCGGCGAATTTGGAGGAATAAACCCATCCATTTCTGATTCTTCAACCTACACCTTTCTTTCAGCTAAAACAATGTTTGACAGTTTTGAAGGCAATGCAGACGGTTGTTATTTGTATTCAAGACATAGCTCTCCTTCAAACCTTTACTTAGGAGAAGCATTGGCCGCAATGGAAGGAACAGAGACTTCAAATGTATCTGCTTCGGGAATGGGCGCAATCACAGCCGTACTCATGCAGCTTTGTGCGGCTGGAGATCATATCGTATCGAGCCGAACAATATACGGAGGCACCTACGCCTTTCTAAAAAACTTTACACCTAAGCTTAATATTAAAACAAGTTTTGTTGATATTACAAGTCTTAAATCAGTTGAAGACGCGATTACAAATCAAACAAAAGTACTGTACTGTGAATCAGTAAGCAACCCGCTTCTTGAAGTCGCTGATATTGAAGCCCTTTCAGTAATTGCTAAAAAACACAACCTTCAACTTGTTGTTGACAACACCTTCTCCCCTTTATCCATTTCGCCAAAACAGCTTGGTGCTGATATAATTATTCATAGCCTAACAAAATTTATCAATGGCGCAAGTGATACAATTGGAGGTGTGGTTTGTGGCACTCAGCAACTTATCGATAACTTACGTAATGTAAACGATGGAGCTGCAATGCTTTTCGGAGCTACAATGGACAGTCTGCGCGCGGCATCCATTCTTAAAAACTTAAGAACTTTACACATCCGAATGAAACAACACAGTGCCAACGCTATGTATTTATCAAAGCAATTTGAATCTTTAGGCGTCAAAACTGTATATCCTGGACTAGAAACACACCCGTCACATAATGTGTTTAAACGTCAAATGAATACAGAATTTGGGTATGGCGGCATGCTCACTATTGACGTCGGAACACTTGAAAAAGCCAATGCCTTGATGGAGTTAATGCAAGGAAAAAATTTAGGGTACTTAGCAGTTAGTCTTGGTTTTTATAAAACGCTCTTCAGCGCACCAGGATCGTCAACATCTTCCGAAATTCCAGAGGATGAGCAAAAGGAAATGGGCTTAAGCCCAGGATTGATTCGCTTTTCTGTTGGATTGGATAATGATATTGAGCGAACATTCAAATCCATGAGCGATTGTATAAAATCTGTAGGTATACTTTAAGTTTCTAGATTCCTTTAATACGGTTCCAAAAGTTTAAAACGTCGTCTTCGTCAGGATTCTCTGGGTAAAATGGCGCTGCAATCCAACGCTCATTTACCTTTTCAATTGAAAAACTAAAGACAGACGAATTTGGATCATTTTCATCCATCAATGGATATCTTAAATCTTTAAAAATAAAAACTCCTCGCTCAGCAGACTCTGTTACACTGTAAAACCCATTACTAAACCAAATTAAGGTTTGAATATCTCTGTCATTTGTAGGAATTAGGTTGTGATTTTTTGGAATACGCTGCCATTTCTTTGGATAATCCGACTCATCGAATATGGAATAAAGGGCAACATAATAATCAGAGTTAGATTCCGCAATACCATACCAAAGTACATTATTGAGAATCGTTGGCTGGCACCTGAACCGACTATATAAAATCTTTTGATTTTCTAATGAAGATTTAAATACAGTGGAGATGTATGTCTTATTAATAAAGGTTGTCAGCATATATAACGAACTAACCACTATGCCAAAGTTTAATATGGAGCGCCTTAGCTTTGAATTGCGTTTGAAAAACAACAACAAAATAAGACTCAACAAAAACGGAACAGTATACAAAGGATCTGCTACAGAAATATTATCAAAAGCTACTCTATACGATGAGAAAGGAGCAAATAATTGTGTGCCGTAAGCGGTAAAACAATCCAAAATAGGATGTGTGAAAATCGACCAAAAAAATAAGCTAATCCAATTTTTTCTAGTGGTAAGCCCTTTTCGACTTCCGCGATCAAAAGACCAAAAAAGAAAATAGCCTAGGAGAATACTTGAAATAACTGCAAACGGAATAGAATGCATAAACCCTCTATGGAAGGCCATAGCCTGAATTTCATTACTGTAAAGCCATTTTCCAACAAAAACGTCAAGGTCAGGGAGCGTACCTCCTAGAGCACCAAAAAAAAGGGCTTTATTGCCAATTTTTTTTCCCAAAACTACTTCACCGCAAGCGGCACCCAAAACAATTTGTGTAAGTGAATCCATAAACTAAGGACAAAAGTACATATCTGTTGTAGTTTCTGTTGGGGTTTTAACTAAATTTTATTTAAAAAAAATGAAAAAAAATAAAATTCAACATCTTTTTGTGATAATTTCTTAAAAATTGTAATATTACAACACTTATGAAAGCAGCTAGTGTCGTAGAAATTAGAAAAGAGTTAGCGGATTTAGATAAAGAAAGTATAAAACAACTTTGTTTACGTCTGGCGCGCTTCAAACTTGAAAACAAGGAACTACTAACATACCTCCTCTTTGAAGCTGATAATGAGGAAGGTTACACAAACAGCATTAAAACCCAACTGGACGATCTTTTTAAGCAGATCAATACCAACAGCTATTTTTACATTAAAAAGAGTGTGCGGAAAATTTTACGCCGTGTCAGAAAGTTTTCTCGTTATTCAAATTGCCCTGAAACAGAAGTTGAGCTCCTCCTCTATGTTTGTCATCAAATGCTAAAGATAAAACCCTCTGTTTTGAGGAACAAAACATTAACAAATATATTTAATCGTCAGATTGAATTGATTCAAAAAAAGACATCAAAACTTCATGAAGATTTACAATACGAGTACAATCTTCAGATTGAAGATTTAAAATCATAAACAATGAATATATTAGGAATAGATATTGGTGGGTCTGGAATAAAAGGCGCCATTGTAGATACAAAAAAAGGAGAATTAATTAGTGATCGTATTCGTATATCCACACCAAAACCTGCCACACCTGAAGCTATTTCCGAAGTTATAAAAACCATCTGTCAACAGCTTCATTGGAGCAGTATTGTTGGGGTTTCATTTCCCACGATCATAAAGAAAGGTCGAGCGATGCATTTCGGAAATTTAGATAAATCTTGGAAAGGGACACAAGTGGATAAATTGTTTGAACAACACTCCAATAATCCTTTTTTTGTGGTGAATGATGCCGATGCTGCCGCTATGGGAGTTATGGAATTTGGCGTAGGGAAAGCAGAAAAAGGGTTAGTAATCACCATAACGCTTGGAACTGGTATTGGATCTGGAGTATTTTTTAATGGAGAATTACTATCAAATTTTGAATTGGGGAGGCTTTACGGAAAAAAAGGGGATATAATGGAACTGTTTGCTTCAGATGCCGCTCGAAAACGCAACGATTGGGATTTCAAAAAATGGGGTAAACGTCTGAATTTTTTCCTATCACATATTGAAAAAAGCTTTAATCCAGATTTAATAATCATAGGAGGTGGTGTGAGTAAAAAAATAGATCATTTCAAACGCTACATTGACATTGAAACCCCTTTTAAATCTGCAGAACTAAAAAATAATGCTGGCATTGTGGGTGCTGCACTTTTTGCCAAAAGGAGCAGCCTTTGAATTCAGAAAGAATTAACTTAAAATTCGAAAAATAAGTTCTTGGTACAAATCTAATGGTTTTAGATTCGCACCAACCCCTTTACTTTTGACATCTATGGTGCGTAAGGTTTGAAAAACGCTACTGATGCGGCGCATAGGGAAGTTTTTGGCAGCAGCTGTATAATCACTTAAAAAATAAGGATTCACTCCAATAGACCTAGAAAGTACTTTAGGATTGCGGTCATTTACTGTGTGAAGAATCATTAATTTTGAAAAAAAGCTATATAAAGTAGCTACCGTAAGGACCATAGGGTGTTGATTTGGATTTTGTGAAAAATAGCGTACAATTTGGTAAGCTTTCTTTTGGTCGAGTTGCGCTATGGCTTTTTGCAATTCAAAATTATTAAAGTCTTTAGAAATTCCAATATTGATTTGAATAAGCTCTGGCGTAATTAAATCATTATCGCCCATGACCAACTGAAGCTTAGATAATTCATTTGAAATTTTAGCTAAATCATTTCCTAGAAACTCACTTAACAAATAACTGGCCTTTGGCGTAATCTTAAGTTTCATTTTTTGTAATTCTCCACTTATCCAAGAAGGAATTTTACTGTCATATATTTTTTTACTTTCAAAAACAACATGTGCTTTAGATAATGCCTTGTACAAAGCTTTTCTTTTATCAATCGATTTATACTTATAGCAAATAACCAAAGTAGTTGTCTGTTGAGGATTTTTAACATAAGGCAGTAAATCCTCTATGGTTCTGCTTAAATTTTGAGCCTCTTTAACAACAATCACTTGACGCTCAGCCAGCATAGGAAAACGCTTTGCACTGGAAACAATAGCGTCTACTGAAGTGTCTTTACCATAAAGTACCGTTTGATCAAAACCACGCTGCGTCTCATCCAATACAGAAGTTTCAATAAATGTTGAAATTTGATCAATAAAAAATGCTTCTTCACCCATTAAAAAATACAGCGGACGAATATCCCCGGCTTTTATTTCATTTAAAATTGATTGAACGGTATGCATTTAGAAAAAATTTAGCAAATTTGCAGTGTGAAAAAACTCAATTTCCCGTCTTACAAATTTAGATTCAAAAATAGCGAAAATAATATGCAAATCTTTGATGAAGTGCGTAAAAAATTTGTAGCTCTACAACCTGAAGAATGGGTTCGCCAACATTGTTTGCACTTTATTTTGAAAGAAAAAAAGTACCCCATTTCACTTGTAAGCATTGAAAAACAATTACTTGTTCACGGGCAAAAAAAGCGTTACGATATTGTTGTTTACAATACAGACGGCAGCGTACATTGCGTTGTTGAATGCAAAGCGCCAAATATTGAAATCAATCAAGAGGCCTTTGATCAAATTGCGCAATACAATATTAGCTTGAACACTACCTACATGATGATTACTAATGGGGTAAATCATTATTATTGTACGATGCATAAACCATCCAAAACATATCGTTTTTTAGAAGCTCTTCCTGAATATTCACAACAACACAAACGTATTTGAAATTAGCGATTGTCATACTGAATTGGAATGGAAAAAAACTTTTAAATGAGTTTTTACCCTCTGTGATTGAATTCAGCAAAGGCCACGATATATATGTAGTTGACAATGCCTCAAAAGACGACTCCGTTAAATTTCTTCAACAGAACTTTCCCAACCTCAATGCGATTGAGCTAAGCAAGAATTATGGCTACGCTGGTGGTTACAATAGAGCTGTACAACAAATTGATGCTGAATTATTGTGTTTCCTAAACTCAGATGTTAGGGTAAGTAAAAATTGGCTTAAACCAATTATAAAATCTTTCAAAAAAGACAGGAGTATGGCTATTGCACAACCGAAGATACTGGATCAAAAAAATCCAGATCTGTTCGAATATGCTGGAGCAGCCGGAGGTTTTATTGACCAACTTGGATACCCTTATTGTCGCGGTCGGATTTTTGATACCATTGAAGCTGATCATGGACAATACAACGACGAATGTTCTATATTTTGGGCTTCAGGCGCTTGTTTTTTTATCCGAAAAAATATTTTTGTAGATCTTGATGGATTTGATGAGACCTTTTTCGCCCACATGGAAGAGATAGATTTGTGTTGGCGTGCACATAACTTAAAACAAAATGTAAAATACATAGGATGTTCAACGGTTTATCATTTAGGAGGCGCTAGTTTGTCAAAAAACAATCCGAAGAAAACATTTTACAACTTTAGAAACAGTCTTTTCACCCTGACAAAAAATTCACATCGTCCGCTATTCCCAACTATTTTGTTGCGTTTGATATTAGATGGTTTTGCTGGTGTTTATTTTTTGCTTTCTGGAAAAATTACACACACACTAGCCATTATTAAGGCCCATGTAAGTTTTTACAGTTCAATTCCAGATCTTTTAAAGTTTAGAAATAAGCAACAACGCAGGCCATATGATAGCCATTCCTCAATTGTTTGGCGTTATTTTATCAAAAAAAGAAAAATATTTCAAAGCCATACAAATCGTTAATTAATTTAAATTCTATATATTTTAGAACGTTATTTTTTTTAAATTTGTAAAGGAACTTTTAATATATTTCAAGATGAAAAAGCTATGTACTCTGGGACTAATGTCCGCCCTGATTTTATCCTCATGTGGACCTAATAAAGAACTTTTGGCAGCACAAGAAGAGTTAAAACAAACTAAAGATTTACTCAACACTACCGCTCTTAAGCTGAATGTTTGTCTTTCTGACAAGGCAGCAGCTGATGCTAGTTTATCTGCGCTAAGAGAGCAACTAAAGGATTTGAGGAAAACAAATGACGCACTTTTTAGCAGCACAAAAGAGATGACTGTATTGACCACTAAAGGAGCTGAGAATCTTGAAAAAACTCTTGAAAGCCTTAAAGAAAGAGACCTGAAAATTAGTCGCTTACAAGACGCTGTAAGTAAAAAAGATAGCGTAACATTAGCCTTAATCTCTAGCCTAAAAAAGTCAGTTGGTATAGATGATCCAGATATTGAGATTAATGTCGAGAAAGGCGTTGTCTTTATTTCTATTTCCGATAAGCTCTTATTTAAAAGCGGTAGCTATGTTGTCACCGAAAAAGCAAAAACAGTTTTAGGTAAAGTTGCAAAAGTTATTTCCGATAAACCTGATTTTGAAGCGATGATTGAGGGACACACCGACAGCAGAACGTTTAGCGATGGTGTGCTATTAGACAACTGGGATTTGAGTGTTAAACGTTCAACTTCAATAATTCGTGAACTTGAAAAACTAGGCGTTAACTCAGCTCAACTTATCGCTGCCGGAAGGAGTAGTTTTGTTCCACTAGTGGACAATGAAACAGCTGAAAACAGAGCAAAAAATAGACGTACTCGCGTAGTTGTTATGCCAAAAATAGACCAATTTTATGATATGATTGAAAAAGAAATGAAACAACTTTCAGGACAATAATATATACAATAAAACCACAAAAAAAGCCCGCCTTTTGGATGGGCTTTTTATTTGAAAGCTAATTCGATTGATTTATCTTTGCAATGAATAATACAAGTTTATGAAAATTTCTTACAACTGGATCAAGCAATACGTTAATACAGAATGGTCGCCCGAAAAAACATCTGAATTACTCACCGACTTAGGTCTCGAAGTAGAGGGAACTGAAGTGTTTCAATCGGTAAAAGGAGGCTTAGAGGGGATTGTTGTTGGAGAAGTTTTGGATTGCACACAACACCCCAATGCAGATCGATTAAAACTAACTAGCGTAAACATTGGTTACAAAGAACCTCTTAAAATTGTTTGTGGCGCTCCAAATGTAGCTAAAGGACAAAAAGTTGCTGTCGCTACAATAGGTACAACTTTGTACACTGCTGAAGGTGAGCCATGGAAAATCAAAAAAGGGAAAATAAGAGGAGAAGAAAGTCATGGAATGCTCTGTGCAGAGGATGAACTTGGACTCGGGACAGGCCATGAAGGTATACTCGTATTAGACAATGATTTAAAAGTAGGAACAGCATTGTCAGATTATTTTGAAGTAGAAGATGACATTGTTTTTGAAATTGGATTAACTCCCAACAGAGCCGATGCAATGAGTCATTTTGGAACAGCAAGAGATTTACGCGCTGGCCTTATTCAAAATGGCCTCAATCCAGAACTAATGAGCCCGTCAGTTTCTGGATTTCACGTCAATAGCCGTACACTTAAAATAGATATTGATGTCAAAGATAAAACTAAAGCTCCTCGCTACTGTGGCGTGACAATTTCTGGAGTGAAAGTAGACAACTCCCCTACCTGGCTTCAAAATAAGCTAAAAGCTATTGGTTTAGTGCCAATCAATAACATTGTAGATATAACTAACTTTGTATTACATGGCTTAGGACAGCCGCTACATGCTTTTGATGCGGATAAAATTACTGACAAAAAGGTGATAGTCCGAACGGCACACAAAAATGAAAAATTTACTACTTTGGATAATGTAGAACGTAAACTACACCAAGATGATTTAGTGATTTGTAATTCAAAACAACCCATGTGTATTGCTGGAGTCTTTGGTGGTTTAAACTCTGGTATTAGTACGACAACTACAAACATTTTTCTAGAATCTGCATACTTTGATCCTGTAAGTATTCGAAAAACTGCCAAAAGACATGGATTAAGCACAGATGCCTCATTTCGATTTGAACGCGGCATAGATCCTAACATTACAAAATATGCGCTAAAGTATGCCGCACTTCTTATTACTGAAATTGCTGGCGGTGAAATATCTAGTGATGTTAGGGATGAATATCCCAGCAAAATTGAAGATACTCAAGTACTTTTAAGTTATAAAAACATCACCAATATCATTGGTCAGGAAATCCCTAAGGAGACCATTAAACAGATTTTAACTTCCTTAGAAATAAAAGTCAATAGCGTAACAGAAGCTGGATTAGGACTAACTATTCCTGCCTACAGAAATGATGTACAAAGGGAAATTGATGTAATTGAAGAAATCCTGCGTGTTTATGGTTACAATACTATTGAATTTACAAATAAACTAAATGCTTCCATTTCAAATTCTACAAAAAAAGAACAACATCTTGTAGAAAACAAAATTGCAAATCATTTAGTTAGTCTAGGATTTTATGAAATCATGACTAATTCTCTTACTGCTGAAAAACATATTGGATTAAGTTCCGAATTGGCTGAGGATAACTATGTAAAGATTTTAAACCCGCTGAGCAATGATTTATCCTTGCTGCGTAGATCTGTGTTGTTTTCAGGACTTGAAGCCTTGGCGTTTAATTTGAACCGTCAACAGGCAAACCTCAAGATGTTTGAATTCGCTAAAACATATCATCGATTTGATGACAAACGCGAGGAGTTTAAGCATTTGGGGCTTTTTATGTCTGGTAGCAAAACTACAGAAAGCTGGACCACTTCTCCTTCAAGTATTGATTTCTTTTACCTTAAGGGAATAATATCCTCAATTTTTGAAAAAATAGGCCTCAAAAATTTGAAAGCAAAACCGACAAAAAATGACGTATTTGAAGAAAGTTTAGCATTGGCAATTGGTAAAACTAATGCCGTTGAGTTTGGGATCGTAAAGCAAAGTATATGTAAAGCCTTCGGAATTGAACAGCAAGTACTTTTTGCAGATTTCAATTGGGATTTGGTTTTCAGTTGTATTAAATCAAACAAAGTAAAGTTTAAACCTATTTCTAAATTTCCAGAAGTACGTCGCGATTTTGCTTTACTCATCAACGAGGATATTACTTTTGATACGATTTATCAAATTGCAAAAAAAACGGATAGTAAAATCCTTACAGATATAAACTTATTTGATGTTTATAAAGGAAAGAATCTTCCAGAAGGGAAGAAAAGCTATGCTGTAAGTTTTATGCTAAAAGACGACTCTAAAACGCTTACAGATAAACAAATTGACAAACTCATGAGTAAACTTCTTAAAAAGTTTGAAAGTGAAATTGGAGCCGTTTTGCGTTAGAATACAATTATTTTAATTAAACCTCTTTGGCAGCTAAGTAACGCTCTGCATCTAAAGCAGCCATACAGCCTGTTCCGGCAGCTGTAACCGCCTGTCTGTATACATGATCTGCTGCATCGCCGCTTACAAAAACGCCAGGAATATTTGTTTTCGAAGTGCCGGGCTCATTTATAATGTATCCTGTTTCATCAAGTTTTAAGAAATCTTTAAAAATATCAGTATTTGGCTTGTGACCTATAGCTACAAAAAACCCAGTTGCTTCAATATCCACTTCTGATCCGGTTTTATTATTACGCACTTTTACTCCTGTCACCAATTGACCATCTCCAATGACTTCTACAGTTTCAGTATTGAACATTATATCTATATTTTCTGTGTTGATCACCCGGTTAGCCATAATTTTTGAAGCTCTAAATACATCGCGACGAACCAACATTGTAACTTTTGAACATAACTTAGATAAATAATGAGCTTCTTCGCAAGCAGAATCACCTGCACCAACAATAACAACTTCTTGGTTTCGATAAAAGAAACCATCACAAACTGCACAGGCCGAAACCCCTCCACCAAGCTTTAAGTATTTCTGCTCAGACTCAAGGCCTAAATATTTTGCAGAGGCACCTGTTGATATAATAACTGTTTCACAATGGATCTCTTTAGTATCATTAACCCAGACTTTGTGAATATCACCAGAAAAATCAACTTTTGTGATCCAACCATCACGCACGTCAGAGCCAAAACGTTCGGCTTGAGCCTTCAATTCAAGCATCATTTCAGGACCTGTAACTCCCTCAGGATAACCTGGAAAATTTTCGACTTCGTTTGTAGTGGTTAATTGTCCTCCTGGCTGAGTCCCTTGATACAATACTGGATTCATATTGGCGCGAGCGGCGTAAATGGCAGCTGTATAACCCGCAGGTCCAGAGCCAATAATTAAACATTTTAGAGATTCTATAGTTTCAGACATGGTTCAAAATTTAGAGTACAAAAATAGATGTTTTATCCATAAATAAAACCTTAAGTTATCAACAGAATTCACAAACTTATTAATTGTGATGAAGCAAAAAATCTTAACTTTGTTCAAATAGCAAATTTCATTAATATGATTACTATTGGAGTTTATGGCGGAACTGGAAGTGGGAAAACTACCATTGTATCACAAATTGTTTCTGAGTTCCCAACAAGCGAAATTCAGGTGATATCTCAAGATTCCTATTATAAAGATACCTCACACCTTACTTTCGATGAACGTTGTGCCCTTAATTTTGACCATCCTGATGCAATAGATTTCCCGTTGCTTTATCAACATGTAAACTCACTAAAAAATGGGGAAAACATAGAACAACCAGTTTATTCTTTTGAAACACATAACCGAACAAAAGAGACTGTAACTGTTGTGCCAAAAAAAATATTGATTATTGAAGGGATTCTGATATTGAATTACCCAAAACTTAGAAGTTTATTTGATCTGAAAATTTTTATAGATGCAGATAGTGATATGCGTATGGAAAGGCGAGTAAGTAGAGATATTTCTGAACGTGGAAGAACAACAGAAGAAGTTCTAAATCGATACCTAAATAACCTAAAGCCTATGCATAAACAGTTTATCGAACCCATGAAAGTGCATGCTGATATAACTTTAGAAAATCATCAAAATACTCCACTAAACCTCTCTGAGCTCATTGATAAAATAAAAACATTATCCAAATGAAATTAACTTTAAAATTGCTTAAGAATACACTTAAACCCTTCCGAAATATATTTTTAGTAGTTACTGTTATTTTTATTGTCTGGATGCTTTTTTTTGATGCTAATTCGTGGCTAATTCATAGAGAATTAAACAAAGAAATTGAGGCTTTAAACACCAAAAAAGAATTTTATGAGCGTGAAATTAAATCCGACACCAAGGAAATAAAAAAACTTCAAACTCCTCAGGGTATTGAAAAATATGCCCGTGAAAATTACAATATGAAAAAGGAAAATGAAGATATTTATATCATTGCCAGAGACACATTAAAACAATCTGAATGAAATTTGACGAGTTTGAAAGCCAATCTTCAAAAGCATGGAAACAGCGTATTCAATATGAGCTTGACGGTGCGGATTTCAATACCAATCTCGTTTGGAATTCACTAGAAGGCATCGATGTCAAGCCATTTTACCACGCAGATTCAAGCGAACAGCCCCTACCTATACCACATCAATCAGACGGATGGAAAATTGGAGAATACATCTATGTTCAAAACACAAAATCAGCAAATAAAAAAGCCCTAAAGTGCTTAAGTAAAGGAACTGAAAGTATTTATTTTATACTTCCAAAAGCATCTATTTGCATTGATGAGCTCCTCAATGGTATCGTTGATTCTGCAGTAAGAATCTATCTAGAATTAAATTTTTCTGCTGCAGATTTTTTAACAAAAATTGACATTAAAATATTTAAATCTCATTCAACTATTTTTCTTATTAGCGACTCTATCGGACACTTATGTAAAAGTGGGAATTGGTATAAAAATAAGCTCAAAGACTTCAGTGATACATTAGGATTATGCAGTGCGACTGAGGGAGTGAACTCTGTGTTTTCTGTTGATATAGCACTATATCAAAATGCGGGTGCGTCAATAGTACAACAACTCGCATATGGACTTGCACATGCACATGAGTATCTTCTTGAGTATAAAGATGTTATGCCTGATCAAGTAGTATTTAAAGTTGCTATTGGGGGAAATTATTTCTTTGAAATTGCGAAGCTTCAAGCCTTGAGATGTTTATGGGATAGCTTAATAAAAGATTACGATTTGAGCGCTAGATGTCATATTATCGCTGAACCGAGCAAACGCAACAAGACAATTTATGGATACAATATAAATATGTTGCGTACAACGACCGAAATCATGAGCGCAGCATTGGGTAGTAGTGATACCATCATAAATTTACCCTATGATGTACTTTACCACAAAGACAATGAATTTGGCAGACGGATCTCCAGAAATCAACTACTGATTTTAAAGCACGAAAGTAAATTTAGTGCTGTAACCAACCCAACGATGGGTGCTTATTACATTGAAGAACTTACTAATCAGTTCGCAGAAAAGGGCTTAGCACTCTTTAAAGACATAGAAAAACAAGGCGGGTTTCTGAAGCAATTAATTGATGGGACAATACAAAAAAAAATAAAGGAACACGCTAAAAAAGAACAAGATAGTTTTGACAACAATAATCAAGAGCTGGTAGGCATACATATTCAACAAAACATCGATGAAAAAATAAAAGCACAACTTGAACTTTATCCCTTTGTTAAACATCAACCGCGCAAAACATTGATTGAGCCAATCATTGCTAAAAGAATTGCAGAATCCATAGAGAAAAAGCGTTTGGGTAATGAGTAGAAAAAACATACAACATATAAAACTCTCCTCCAATCTGAATGTCAAGAACAGCAACAGAGCAAACACAAATATTTATTCAAAGGAAGATTTAGATCACACAAAACATTTGGGTTTTGGCGCCGGAAGTCCGCCGTTCTTGAGAGGGCCCTATTCCACAATGTATGTAAGACGACCATGGACCATACGTCAATATGCTGGGTTTTCTACAGCTGAGGACTCCAACAACTTCTATAAAAAAAACCTTGCAGCAGGCCAGAAAGGTCTGTCTGTGGCCTTTGATCTACCTACGCATAGAGGATATGATAGTGATCATGAACGAGTGATTGGAGATGTTGGAAAAGCTGGAGTGGCAATAGACACTGTTGAAGACATGAAAATTCTTTTTGATCAAATTCCATTGAACAAAATGAGTGTATCAATGACAATGAATGGTGCAGTTTTACCCATCATGGCATTTTACATTGTAGCAGCACAAGAACAAGGAGTAAATCTCGATGAGCTTAGTGGCACAATACAAAATGATATTCTCAAGGAATTTATGGTACGTAATACCTATATATACCCTCCAACCCCTTCAATGCAAATTATTGGTGAGATATTTGAATACTGCAGCAAAAACATGCCAAAATTCAACAGCATCAGTATCTCTGGTTACCATATGCAGGAAGCAGGTGCGCCGCCAGAAATTGAACTGGCATATACGCTTGCTAATGGTTTAGAATATTTGAAAAAAGGGCTCGAAATCGGATTGGATATTGATAAATTCGCTCCACGTTTATCATTTTTTTGGGGTATTGGAATGGACCATTTTATGGAAATTGCTAAAATGCGTGCCGCTCGGGTATTATGGGCTAAGATTGTCAAACAATTTAATCCTCAAAACCCCAAGTCAATGGCTTTGAGAACCCATTGTCAAACAAGTGGCTGGAGTCTTACAGAACAAGACCCCTTTAACAATGTTGCAAGAACATGTATAGAAGCTACTTCAGCAGTGTTTGGCGGTACTCAAAGCTTACATACCAATGCACTAGATGAAGCTATTGCATTACCTACAGACTTTTCTGCACGAATCGCGAGAAACACTCAATTGTACCTTCAAAAAGAGACCCACATCATCAAAACTGTTGATCCTTGGGCTGGCAGTTATTACGTAGAGTCATTGACACATCAAATTATTGAAAAAGCTTGGGAGATAATCCAAGATATTGAACAGCAAGGTGGAATGACTAAAGCTATTGAAGCTGGAATACCAAAGTTAAAAATTGAAGAAGAAGCCGCCAAAAAACAAGCCCATATTGACTCTGGGCAAAATATAATTGTGGGGGTCAATAAGTTTAAACTAGAAAACGAGGACCCCTTACACATATTGGAAGTCGACAATGACTTGGTAAGAAAGCAGCAAATTAATCATTTAAAACAGATTAAAGCTAAACGAAATCAAGAGGAAGTAGATCTATGGTTGAATAAACTTAGTACTGCAGCGAGGGATAAAGGAGAAAATTTATTAGCTTTAGCAGTGGAAGCTGCAAGAGTTCGAGCAACTTTGGGCGAAATTAGTACAGCGCTTGAAAGAGTATTTGGGCGGTATCAAGCAAAAATTAAATCTATTTCAGGGGTGTATAAAAAAGAATTAAAAAATGATGAGTCTTTTGAAAAAGCTAAGCTATTAGCTGATCAGTTTGCAGAGAGTGAAGGCAGGAGACCGCGCATCATGATCGCTAAAATGGGGCAAGACGGACACGACAGAGGTGCTAAAGTTGTTGCTACTGGCTATGCAGATCTTGGTTTCGATGTTGATATAGGTCCTTTGTTCCAAACGGCAGAAGAAGCAGCAAAACAAGCAGTAGAAAATGATGTACATATATTGGGTATATCTACATTAGCAGGAGGACATAAGACACTGGTCCCTAAAGTAATAAATCATTTAAGAAAAATGAACCGTGAAGATATTATGGTCATTGTTGGTGGCGTTATTCCCAAACAAGATTATCAAGTACTTTTCGATGCAGGCGCAGTTGCAATATTTGGACCTGGAACTAAAATAAGTGATGCTGCAATAGCTGTTTTGAAAATATTGATTAATTAGCTATATTTACAAGCCTTTACCTACCAATTTCTTCGTTTTAAGGTTTTAAAGTACAAGTTGATCCCCAAATCGATTATGCTGAAATCAAAAACAATTGCAATTGCAAACCAGAAAGGTGGTGTAGGCAAAACCACCACGGCTATTAACTTGGCCTCTGCCTTAGGTATTCTCAACCATAAAGTCCTCTTGATTGACGCTGATCCACAAGCTAATACAAGTTTAGGATTGGGAACCAAAATTCCATGTGAAAAATCCTTGGTCCATCTTTTTGACGAAAACAGCAGTGCACTACAACAAATCATGCAAACGCATAGCCCAAACCTAGACCTAATCCCCAGTTCAGTGAACTTGGCGGATTTGGAAATCAATAATATCAGCAAAAATGTCTTTGAGCTAAAAAAAGCGCTTGATAAAATAAAAGATAAATACGATTACCTAATAATAGACTGTTCCCCTTCACTTGGGTACATATCGGTTAACTCATTTATTGCTGCAGATTCTATTTTAATTCCTATCCAATGCGAATATTTAGCGATGGAGGGGCTAAACAAACTATTAAAAACCATCAAAGAAATAAAAGTAAATTTTAATAAAGAGCTCGATATAGAAGGCTTTTTGATTACTATGTACGATAAACGCTTAAAACACAATCAACACATTATAAACGAACTCAAAGCGTATTTTGATGATTTAGTTTTCAAAACTGTCATCAAAAGAAACGTAAGTTTGAGTGAAGCTCCAAGCTTCGGAACCAACATTTTTGACTATAAAATTGAAAGTATTGGCTCTGAAGACTACCTAAATCTATCCCGTGAAATAATAACAAACCGAAATAAGATGAAAAACACAACAAAAACACTCGGAAAAACAATCCAGCAAATCATGAACGACAACAAAGAAACTAATGTTGTTGAAACATCAATACGTAAGAACCATTTAAAACACTTTGAACCTTTTGACGTAAAAAAGAAAAACTTTAATAAACTTAAAAATTTGACCAAGGAAGAGGTTATAAAACGTCTTGGACTAGTTTACAACGACATACACTCAAATATCTGGATGTACCGCGTTTCGGAAAGAGCTACGGTTTTTAGAAAGAATTTTCTATACTTAACTTTCATCAATAATCGAGTTCAGTCGATAGAACTAAGACGCTTCAGACGTGGGTAAAATACAAAGATAAAAATTGTTGAAAACCTTATAAATATTGATTTTAATTCCACGTAAATAATTGTATTTTTGAAGGTACAAAAGGTCTAAACTCCATGGGTAAAATCATAGCAATTGCAAATCAAAAAGGCGGCGTAGGAAAAACTACAACCACGGTCAACTTAGCAGCTTGCTTAGGTGTTCTTGACAAAAAAGTTTTACTTATCGATGCCGATCCTCAGGCCAATGCTAGCTCAGGACTTGGTATAAATGTTGAAACTGTTGAAAAAGGGACTTATCAATTATTAGAACACGATTGTACCGCAACAGAGGTCATACAAAAAACTACAGCAGCTAATGTTGACATCATACCAGCCCACATAGATCTTGTTGCCTCAGAAATAGAACTGGTTCAAGTTGAGAAACGCGAATATATGCTCCAGAGCGCACTCAACCCTGTAAAAGATCAATACGATTTTATTCTAATCGATTGTGCTCCATCTTTGGGATTGCTAACCTTAAACGCACTGACAGCAGCAGATTCAATTATTATACCCATTCAATGTGAGTACTTTGCTTTAGAAGGCTTGGGGAAACTACTCAACACCATAAAAAGTGTACAAAGAATCCACAATGCTAATTTAGACATCGAAGGCCTATTACTTACTATGTATGATTCTAGGCTAAGATTATCAAACCAAGTAGTTGAAGAAGTTCAAAATCACTTTCATGATATGGTGTTCAAAACTATTATCCAGCGAAATGTGCGGCTGAGCGAGGCTCCAAGCTTTGGAGAAAGTATAATTAATTACGATGTTAATAGTAAAGGTGCTTCAAATTACTTAAGTTTGGCCAAGGAAATCATCAGTAAAACATTAGCTAATGGCAAAGGCGATTAAAAAACAAGCTCTAGGACGCGGACTTTCTGCACTCTTGAATGAATCTTCAAATGATTTTTCAAAAGTTGACAAAAAGACAGCTAAAAGTGCTATAGGCTCCAACCTGGAAATTGAACTAAATTCAATTGAAGTGAACCCTTTCCAACCGCGTTCAAAATTTAATGACGAGCAGCTAAAAGAACTTGCAGCATCTATTGAAGAATTAGGGGTTATTCAACCGATTACTGTTCGTGAAATAAATGAAAACAAATTCCAACTACTTTCAGGCGAACGTCGTTATAGAGCTTCAAAAATATTAGGCAAAACAAGTATTCCTGCATACATTCGTCTAGCAAATGACCAAGAGGCTTTGGAAATGGCATTGGTAGAAAATATCCAAAGACAAGATCTTGACCCTATCGAAATTGCTATGAGCTATCAACGACTAATGGAGGAAGTAAAGCTAACTCAAGATCAGATGAGCCAAAGAGTTGGAAAAAAACGATCAACGATTGCCAACTACCTTCGTTTGCTAAAACTCGATCCTATTATTCAAACAGGAATGCGGGATGGCTTTATAAGTATGGGGCATGGTCGTGCCATAATAAACGTACTAAAATCAACAGACCAACTTTCTATTTACGAACAAATTATTGCCAAAAAATTATCTGTTCGTGCTACAGAAGATCTGGTTAAAAGTCTAAACAACCCCAAATCACCTCCAAATAAAAACGCTCCAAATACTCCAAGCTTTGTCAAAGATGGCATCGCTGTAATTTCTGATTTCTTTGGTAAAAAAATTAATATAAAAATGGGGAAAAAGGATAATGGCACCATAAGCATTCCTTTTCATTCCAAAGAAGATTATAAGCGTATTTTAAAACTTTTGAAGGGTGATCAATAGATTTAGTGCTACATTATTTTGCCTTTTAATTTGTTTGGCAACTCAAGCGCAGAGCAACAATGACGATCTAGATGAAATCGCCAGTCAAAACAAAAAAAACACATCTAGAGCATTAGACCCACTTCGGCCTGCTAAAGCGGCATTTTACTCAGCTGTTTTACCTGGTCTTGGGCAAGCTTACAACAAAAAATATTGGAAAATCCCTATTGTATATGGAGCAATAGGAACTGGATTGTATTTCTATTTAGACAACAACAAATTATACAAACAATACCGAAATGCGTATAAACGGCGCTTAGCAGGATTTACAGATGATGAATTTTATGGCCCCGGAGATACTCCTTTTTTGTCGGACGAAGCACTTATCAGAGCACAACGCACGCTTAAAAGAAATAAAGAACTCTCCATGTTGGTAACTGTTGGCCTTTATGTATTGAATATTATTGAAGCCAATGTTGATGCACACTTACTGCAATATAATTTAGATGAAAATTTAGCCCTAAACCCTTTTATAGATTTCAATAATCCAAATTATACAACTCAAATAGGTCTATCCTTAAATATTAAATTTTAAGTTATGAAAATTGCATTATTAGGCTATGGTAAAATGGGAAAAGTGATTGAACAAATTGCAATGGACAGAGGACACGATGTGGTATTGAAAATTGACAAAAATGACAAGTCATATGATATAAGCCAAGCTGACGTTGCTATAGACTTTAGTGTGCCCTCTGCCGCAGTAGTGAACATCAGTATGGCCTTGAACAACAACGTCCCTGTTATTTCCGGAACAACAGGTTGGCTAGATCAGTTTGAAAAAATAAGAAACCTATGTAAAAAAACAAATGGTTCATTTTTATACGCTTCTAATTTTAGTTTAGGTGTAAATTTATTTTTTGAACTCAACAAAGTTTTAGCGAAAATAATCACACCGTTCGAAGATTATAATGTACAAATTGAAGAAATACATCATACTCAAAAACAGGATTCTCCATCTGGGACAGCCATTACCTTGGCTGAAGGTATCGCAGATGTATCTAATTACAAAGGATGGACATTAAGCCCTGAAAATGAGCCGAATAAAATTGAAATCGAAGCCAAACGTATAGAAAATGTTCCAGGTACCCACAAAATCAATTATGGCTCTGAAATCGATTCAATAGAAATTATTCATACAGCACATAATAGAAATGGTTTTGGATTGGGTGCAGTAGTAGCAGCCGAATGGATAGTGGGTAAAAAAGGGATGTTTACAATGAAAGACGTGTTAAATATTAAGTAAGTTTGTAACAAATTTTAACGCCTTACAACATATATAAAAACTAAAAGAATATGACATCAGTACAGTGGTTTAATTTTATTTTGATTCTACAACTAATACATGGGCTTGGAACATGGAAGTTATACCAAAAAGCTGGGCGAAAAGCCTGGGAGGCCTTTGTACCAGTTTTCAATGCGCTCGTCCTTTTCAAAATATTAAACAGACCATGGTACTGGATATTCTTTATTTTCTTACCAGTGATCAATTGTGTGATGTTCCCTGTGATTTGGGTTGAAACAGCAAGAAGCTTCGGCAAAAATACTACAAAAGACACTATATTAGCTGTACTCTCCCTAGGTTTTTACAACTACTATCTAAATTATTTCTTAGACCTAAAACACATAAAAAATAGAGAGCCTGAACCAAAATCAACTGCTGGCCAGTTTGTCAATTCTGTTCTTTTTGCTATTGTAGTAGCAAGCACAGTTCATATCTATTTTTTACAACCTTTTGTAATACCATCATCATCTCTAGAGAAATCGCTTTTAGTTGGTGATTTTCTTATAGTGAGTAAAATGCATTACGGGCCGAGAATTCCAATGACAACTGTCAGTTTTCCGATGGTACACGATACAATTCCTTTTACTGGAAAAAAATCTTATTTGTTTAGTGACAAAATAGAGGAAAAAAACACGTCCTGGAAAAATATGTTACAACTCCCCTATCTGCGAATTCCAGGGTGGGAAAAAATAAAACGCAATGAAATTGTAGTATTCAATCAGCCCGCTGACACACTTTTGGATATGAACGTCTTTACACCTGATCGAAATTATTACAAACCCATAGATAAAAAAACCAATCTAGTTAAGCGCTGCGTTGGTATTTCTGGAGATACACTTCAAATTATTGATGGCTATGTTTACATAAACGGAATAAAGAATGAGCTTCCTGGTCGTGCGCGCTTGCAGTTTTCATACAAAGGCAAAATTAAGGAAGGAAAACGCTTTAGTAGATCTATCTATAACCGCTTAAAAACATATTACGATATAACTGATGGTTTTGTTAACAACAGTACTCATTTTGAAGTTTCAGCAGCAACAAAGGAATCTATAGAATTATTAAAAAAGCACCCAAGTGTGGCTAGTATAGAAAGAAAAATCAGAGCTAAAGAAGAAATCGATAGAGACATGTTCCCACATGACCCAGAATTTAATTGGAATATGGATCAATTTGGGCCAATTTACATTCCTAAAAAAGGAGCGACTATTGAAGTAAACACGTCCAATTTGCCTTTATACAAACGCCTCATCTCAGAATACGAAGGAAACTCTATTTACGCTAAAGGAAATGCGGTATACATAAATGGAAAAGAAGCTAAATCATATACATTTAATCAAAATTACTACTGGATGATGGGGGACAACAGAAATGGTTCACTTGATGCACGTCGCTGGGGATTTGTTCCAGAAAATCATGTGGTGGGTAAACCAGTATTTATTTGGATGAGTTGGAATACGCATGGGAAAGGACTAAATAAAATAAGATGGGATCGTGTCTTTACTACGGTGCATGCCGATGGTCCAAGAAGATCCTACCTAATTCCTTTTGTTATACTCATACTTATCAACTACGGCTACAAAAAATGGAAGAACTATAAAAACACAGCGGCCTAATAGCATTGATGAGTCTGATTTATCCTTCTTATATTCCAAGTATTGCAAACTATATCATTTTTGCACAAAACAAAAATATAGTTTTTGAGATGCATGATAATTACCAAAAACAAACTCTTAGAAATCGGGGCTACATCTATGGAGCAAATGGTCAATTAGGACTACACATTCCTGTGCATTACTCACAATTAAATAGACAGCAAACGAGGTATATCCGTATAGACAACAGTACAAATTGGAAAAGTATACATTGGAAATCTATAGAAAGTGCATATCGAACTTCACCCTTTTTTGAATTTTATGAGGATGATTTAAAACCTCTTTTTAGCAAAAAAAGTGACGAATTGACGTCCTTTAACCTTGAATGCATCAGTCGAATTAATGAGTGTTTAGATTTTAAATTCAATTATAGTATTTCAGAGACTTTTAAAAAAAAATACGATGGGAAAGACTATAGATTTTTAATTGAAACAAAAAACAATAATTCTATCAAAACCGAAGCTTACATCCAAGTATTTGAAAACAAACATGGTTATTTACAAAACCTAAGCATCTTAGACTTATTATTTAATTTAGGACCAGAAACACTTCTTTACATCAAAAATCATCCTGGAGTTTAGAGCTAATCGCTTTGTACTAATGTAGAAATTGGGAAATGATCGGAATACTTAACATTATGATTTTTGAAACTTGAAACCTTTAACCCTTCATCGACTAAAATAAAATCGATGCGCAAAGGAAAGTATTGAAATGCAAATGTAGAACCAAAACCACTACCAGCTACTTCAAAAGCGTCGTTTAAATTTGATTTCAAAAGGCGGTATACATAAGAATGAGCAGTATTGTTAAAATCACCACTTAAAATAGTTTTATAAGGAGAGTTGAGCAGGTGATTAGAAACCAACTCGGCCTGGTCTTGTTGAGCTTCAAACGTTTTGCTTAGGCGTTTAAAAAGCCGATCGGATGTTTTTGAATCTAATCTTTTTACATTTGGGTTTACGCCCGAAGATTGAAGATGAATGTTATAAATTCTGAGTGTATCGGAGTTAATCAGAATATCAGCGTATATTGCTGAGTTCGCAGAATTTGAAAATTTTATAATCCCCTTATCCAAAAAAGGATATTTTGAAAAAATTACTAACTCAGATTTAGTTTTTGAAGCTGAGCTGAACACATACGGGTAATCCAATGGTAGAGCTTCGCTACTGTTGTATTCTTGAACTGTTAATATATCTGGTGATTGTTGATCAATAAAAGCTTGTATTTTTTCTGGGATAGCCTCATCGTTAATCCAATTGTAAAAATTCAGTAAACGAACATTATAACTCATGAGGGTTAGGCCTTCTTCTTCAGCCGAAGTTTCACTACCCGAAAAGTTATATAATGACAATAAATGATTGCTTCCAAGACCTAAAACTAGTGCTGATAATAAAAATTGCCGTCTAATTTTAACTAACCAATAGACACAAAATAAAATATTAATGAGAATCAAAAAAGGTACAGTAAGACTCAAAACGGCCAAATGTGAAAATGTTTTAGGTGGTAAAAAAGGTAGAAAATAAGAAAGGAGTAATAGTGTAGAAACTAAAGTGTTTAGAAGAAATAAAATTTTATCAAAAAAGTTTAAACGTTTCAAAATAATCACTTTTTTCCTGCACGAAATAAAAAATCTTTTTCCGCTTGTGTTAAACTATCATATCCACTTTTACTAATCTTATCTAATATCAAATCTATTTGTTTTTGCTGTGGGAATGCATTAAACTCTTTTTTTTGTTTTCCGCCCATGGTAGGTGACTTAGATTTGTGAACAGTTTTTAACTTATTTACCGATTTGAAATAATCTAAAACAACATCAAGAAAAGAACCTAAGTCCTTTCCAATTTTAAGTTGTTTTGCATACAAAAAGCCCGAAAGATAACCCCCAATGTGAGCAACTGTACCACCAGAATTCAACGACATCAATCCTGGCAAATCTAAAAGGACCATAGCTATTCCCAAATACTTCAAAGGAAACCTAAAAGAGAAAAATCCTATGGGTTTATTTGGCCAATACACACAAAGGAATAAAATACAAGCACGAACTCCTGCTGACGCACCAACTAAAGGGCCATTTATGCGCAGTAAATCTGGGATGAGCATAGAAACAAATACAAATGCTAAACCGCCAAAAATAACGCCCAAAATGTAAATTTTAAATGAAAGACGAGGTTTAAATAAATTAGCAAAAGATTGCGCTATAAAATACAAGACTAACATATTAAAAAAGAGGTGCCCAAGGCTATGGTGCAAAAACCCATATGTAATTATGCTCCATGGATGTGAAAGAACTTCTGAAAACCTGTATGGTAACGAAAACCAGTCTAAAAGATTGATCCCCAATAAATTCAGGATTATTCCTAAAAAAAATAGACTTGTATTTAATACAATTATTTTTTCTAAAACGTGTAAGTGCAAAAACTTTGTTTTTATATCTTGTTTCAGGCTACTCATTTAATTCCAACGGTATTTGTCAAATTGATTTTTTTTCCAAAAGTACATAAGTAAGAATCCAGTAAGCGCACCACCAATATGGGCTATATAAGCCGTATTGCTTGGGCTAAAAATTGAAACTCCAGAGATGGCAGAAAACAAATCCAAAGCAATAATTCCAGGGATAAAATATTTTGCTTTTATCGGAATAGGTAGAAAAATCATCATCAGTTCAGCATTGGGATTCATCATACCAAAAGCCACTAAAATACCCATTATTGCACCAGAAGCACCAACCATGGATGAATTGCTTTTTACATTTAAATCAAATATACTACTAAAGGTGTTTTGATCTATTTGACTCAAGCTGTAGCCAAAATTATCAAGAATAACCTGCATTTTTTGAACTAAAATCTCACCCTTAAACATATTGTTTTGCAGAATATTTAAACGAGAAGTTTCTTTTATAAATTCGAAAGTAAATCCACGCCCTTCTAATTCGGTTATTAAAGGATAAATCTGAATATAATAAACTAAAAAAGTAAGTGCCACTGCACCTAAGCCACAACTGATGTAAAATACAATAAATTTTTTTTGACCAAAATAATGCTCGACAGCAGTTCCAAACATCCAGAGCGCAAACATATTGAATAACAAATGCTGAAAACTCCCGTGCATAAACATATGCGAAATAATTTGCCAGGGCTCAAAGTAGCTGCTTAAAGGATAAAAAAGAGCTAATAGATGGAAAAACAAGTCTTCATTACCCATAAAGTATGTTCCTAGAAATATAATAACATTCAAGATTACTAGGTGTTTGACTGTAGGAGTAATTCTAAGCATATTAATTAAATTTAGATTCTATTTCTGTAATTTCTATGGTCTTAAAAATAGCCTTATTGTTCAGAGAAAGCGTCGGTTCTTTACAAGCAAATAATGAGTTAACAATAAACTCTTGCTCAGTCACATTTAACTTTTTTCCGTTTTTGATTGCAAGACTTTTAGCAAATGTTTTAGCCAATAAATCACTAGAACTGAAATTAAAATCAGGGACTTCATTATGTACATCATCAATAAGCTGAGTAAATACTTTTGCAACATCACTTTCCTTTAATGCTGCGGGTATAGCAGAAATTTTGACTTGTTTTTTACTCAGTTCATCAAATACAAAACCAGAATGCTCCAATTGCTCCTTTAAGGTTTGAAAAACCTCAGAATCTTTTGTTGAAAACTCAAAACTTAGCGGAAACATCAGCTGCTGCCGAACCGTATCTTTCAAGGTAATTTGTTTTAAAAAATCTTCATATAAAATACGTTGGTGAGCTCTGTTTTGGTCAATAACAACCATGCCAGATTTAATGGTACTGATAATGTATTTATGTTGTAATTGAAAGGTATTTTGGACCTTTTTGCTTTCATCTTCATCAAAAATTGAGGATTGAAGCTCATCAGACTCAAATTGCACTTCGCTAAAATCATTAGTATTGTTTGCTGCCGATTTTATGCCCGTATAAAGACTTTCCCATGCAGGCGGATTTGGTGTACTTTTATTGGGTTTAGAACTAGAAAATGGATTAAAATCTGGATCAACCTCAACTCTTGGGGTAGATACGTTATCGCTTTGTTGATGGTACGGAATATCTAGAGCCGAATCCCGCTGAAAATCAAGGATAGGTGCAACACTAAATTGCCCTAAACTGTGCTTTACAGCAGCACGTAACAAGGCATAAATAGTGGGCTCATCGTCAAATTTAATTTCTGTTTTAGTAGGGTGAATATTGATGTCAATAGACTTCGGATCAACTCTCAAATTTAAAAAATAGCTTGGATATTTGTTTGGAGCCATTAAGCCTTCAAAAGCAGCTTGAATAGCGTGATTCAAATAAGGACTTTTGATGAAGCGCTGATTTACAAAGAAAAATTGTTCTCCTCTTGATTTTTTTGCAAACTCAGGTTTTCCGACAAAACCACTTATTTTTAACAACTCCGTATCCTCATCGACGGGGACTAACTTCTCATTTGTTTTTTTTCCAAAGGTATGTACAATACGTTGTCGAAAATTTTCGGAACGCAAGTCAAATAAGTTATTGTCGTTGTGGTACATTGAAAAATTTATTTGGGGATGTGCTAATACTACTCGATGAAATTCATCGATTATATGGCGCAATTCTACAGCATCGGATTTGAGGAAATTTCGCCGGGCAGGTATATTGAAAAACAAATTTTTGACAGCAATAGATGTTCCTTTTGAAGTAGTTGTGGTCTCTTGTTTTTTTACTACACTACATTCTATGGTTATAGCGGTTCCTAACTCGTCATTATCCTGTTTAGTTTTGAGCTCTACATGTGCAATAGCGGCAATGCTGGCCAAAGCCTCTCCACGAAACCCTTTTGTGTTTAAGGAAAATAAATCTTCCGCAGAATTAATTTTAGAGGTCGCATGACGCTCGAAACTCAATCGTGCATCAGTATCACTCATCCCCTTACCATCGTCAATAACTTGAATTCGAGTTTTTCCAGCATTTTTGATGAATAACTTAATAGTAGTGGATCCGGCATCGATAGCGTTTTCTAGTAATTCCTTTACGACTGAAGAAGGCCGTTGAACAACTTCTCCAGCAGCAATCTGATTGGCTACGTGATCTGGTAAAAGGTTTATGATGTCTGCCATTAGTAAAAAAATAATGAAAGGTCAAAATCAATGATCCACAAAGCGATAAAAACAAGAATCATAATAATAAACCCTATTCGTCTGCTGGTCGAACGATCTGTGTGCTTAGCATCATTGAGCGCATTTTTCAAAGTACCTTTTAAGTTAGTTTTTTGAACGGTCACTCGCTGGTCATCGAACTTGTGTTTCATTTCAAAAGGATTTGAATCCCCTTTATAGTAACGTGGCTCGTAATTGAATTTTTTATTTTTTCTGAGTTTAAATAACCCCATATCTAAATATATTTCAAATCCAAAACAAACATTCCAATTAAAATTACAATGAGAACTACAACTAACCATAATACTGAGAAGGTTTTTTTACGCTGAGTTCTTGATCTGAATTTTACCATAAAAAATGTAAGTTCGATTAAATCAAAAATACTTAAAAATTACAGTATAAAAAAGAGGAGTCTAAAATTTAAACTAAATTATGTAGATCTATTAAAATCAATCATTTTTAGAGCGGTTACTGCGGCTTCAACGCCTTTGTTTCCATACTTTCCACCAGATCGATCTAATGATTGCTGAAGATTATTGTCAGTCAAAACACAGAAAATTACTGGAATTGAATGGTTTATATTTAAATCCTTAATCCCTTGTGTTACCCCTGCACAAACATAATCAAAGTGTTTTGTTTCTCCTTGAATTACACAGCCTATGGTAATTACAGCATCAACTCCCGAAGTTTGCAGTTTTTTTGCACCAAAAATAAGTTCAAAACTACCAGGAACTTTATGAACAGAAATATTATAATCCAAAACACCACAATCTAATAATGTTTTTAGAGCACCCTGAAGAAGCCCATTGGTAACCTCAGCATTCCACTCCGAAACAACAATACCCAGTTTGAAACTAGATGCATCTGGAAGTGCTGATTTATCGTAATTAGAAAGATTTGTATTTGCCGTTGCCATGCGTTTATTAGTTACGCGCTGCTTGTGCTTTTCCTATAAAAACATCAATATCTTTAGCTTCTGTACTATTGGGGAAATCTGATTTTATAGTATTAAAAAAGCTCAAAGCCTTTGAGTTTTTACCCAATTTTAAACCGATCACACCTGCTTTATACAAGTACATTGGTGTTGTGTAATTATTCGTTCTGTCATTTGCAGCTTGAACATAATAATCATAAGCCTCGTCAAGTTGTTCGAGTTGAACAAATGCATCTCCGATACCTCCTTTGGCGATTGGTCCCAAAACATCATCCGTGGACTCGAAAGCATTTAAATACTCTATTGCGTTAACGTAGTCCTTCATATTTAGATAAGCCATGCCAACATAATAATTAGCTAAATTCCCAGCTTTTGTTCCGCTGTATGTGTCCACAATATCAAGCATACCGTATTTCCCATCAGCACCATTCAAAGAAAGAGAAAACAATGAATCTTTTTCTGTACCATTGACCGCCTCATTGAAATGCTTTTGCGCAGAATACATATCGTTCATAGCCAAGCGTTCGTTGGGTTGTTGTATGTATTTGTCATACCCCAAAAAACCTAAAACTAAAACCGCTACAATGCCAACAATTGCAAAAATATATTTTTGATTTACTGCAACCCATTGCTCAGTTTTGGAAGCATTTTCATCCAATGATTTGAAGACCTCTGCAGTTGTTGAACCTTCCTCGATTGAGTTTTGTTTTTCTACTTTTGTTTTTGGCTTCCCGCCGCGTTTCTTATATGTAGCCATAATGTTCTAAAATATGAGGGGCAAAAATATAATTTTATTCTTAAATTAATGATAATTTATTTGTTATTTTTCAATATTTTGCACCATTAATAGTCTAGTTCCTATCAAAAATATAATTTTAAACCAATTTAAATCCAAATGATCCTAAAGTCACTAAATTTAGTAAACTATAAAAATTTTGACAGCAGATCATTTGAATTTAACAAAAAGGTGAATTGCTTTGTTGGACCTAATGGGATTGGTAAAACCAATATTTTGGACGCCATATATCATTTATCGTTTGGGAAGAGCTACTTCAATCCCATCGCGTCTCAAAACATAAAGCACGGAGAAGAGTTTTTTGTTGTAGACGGCAATTACTCAAAAGAAAATCGTGAAGAAAAAATAATTGTTTCGCTCAAAAAAGGGCACAAAAAAATCATCAAACGCAATGCTAAAGCGTACGAACGCTTTAGTGATCACATAGGGTTTTTACCTCTTGTCATTATATCTCCAGCAGACCGTGATTTAATTACTGAAGGTAGCGACATGAGACGGAAATTTATAGATGGGGTAATTTCGCAAAGCGACAAAATCTATCTTGAGCATTTGATTCAATACAACAAAATTTTAGGTCAACGCAATGCCTTATTAAAGTATTTTTCAAACCAAAATACTTTTGATATTAATGCATTAGAAGTGTACAATGAACAACTATCCGATTTGGGGGCTAAAATCCATCAAAAAAGAAAGGCATTTATCGAGGCTTTTATTCCAGTTTTCCTAAAACAATACAAGGCAATTAGTAATCAAAATGAAATGGTAAGCTTGGAATATAAAAGTCAATTAAATAATCAGTCACTTGAAATATTACTAAAATCACAGATTAATAAAGACCGTGTACTACAATACACTAGTGTAGGCATTCACAAAGATGATATTGAATTAAATATTGGGGAATATCCAATTAAGAAATTTGGAAGTCAAGGGCAACAAAAATCATTTTTAATTGCGCTGAAACTGGCACAATTTGACTTTATAAAATCGCAAAGCGGAACTACTCCCATTTTGCTTTTGGATGATATTTTTGATAAATTGGACGAACAACGTGTAGAGCGTATCATTGGCATGGTCAATGACGATAGTTTTGGGCAGCTATTCATTTCTGACACCCATGCTGAGCGCACCGAAAAGGCCGTGAAAAATGTCCATCAATCTTTTGAAATTTTCCAGTTATGAAAAACTTAATTTGCTTTTCTTTACTGATTATCATGAGTTGTAAAACGGACCCAGCACAATACCTCAGTTTTGTAGAGGGCTATTGGGAAATTGATCAAGTCCATAAGAACGGGGCAAAAATTAAAGCATTCAAAATCAGTACAGGAATTGATTATTTTAAAATCAATTCAGATCGTTCGGGTTTTCGTAAAAAGCTAAAACCAAATTTTCAAGGAACTTTTGAAACCTCTGATGATGTACTTAATTTTGAAATTAAAACAGAATACAATAGCTTATTTTTGGTATATAATGATAATGCAACTACATACAGTGAAGAAATTATTTCGGCAAGTACCACAGCGCTGGTATTAGCCAATGCCGAGGGTTTTGTATACACCTATAAACCTTACAAACCTTTAAACTTAGAGGAATGAGTAAACGCCACAACGACCATCAAAAAATAAACGAAGTTTTGGCTTCATTTGTTGAAAACAACAAATTAGAGAAAGGATTGGACAGTGTAAACGTAGCCAATGCTTGGCGCGAACTTATGGGCAATGGTGTAAACAACTACACCAGCAGCATCAAACTACATAAAGGTACTTTATATGTAGCTTTAAGCTCATCTGTCTTACGCGAAGAATTGGCCTATGGAAAAGACAAAATCATCGCTATGATCAACGAAGAATTAGGTAAAGAAGTTATTAAAAAAGTGATTTTAAGATAACAAAAAACCACACCTGTGGTGTGGTTTAATATTGAATTCTAAAAAAGTTTTAAAACATCTCGCGTCCTGAAAAGTGAAAAGCACCTTCAATAGCGGCATTCTCATCGCTATCACTTCCATGGACAGCATTTTCGCTAATAGAATCAGCGAACATATTGCGGATGGTGCCATCAGCAGCCTCTGCTGGATTTGTAGCGCCAATTAGTGCTCTAAAGTCTTCAACAGCATTATCCTTTTCCAAGATTGCAGCAACAATAGGACCTCGAGTCATATACGTTACTAAATCTACAAAAAACGGACGTTCTTTATGAATGTCATAAAAAGCCTCAGCATCGGCTGTAGTCAATTGTGTTAACTTCATCGCTACAATACGAAATCCGGAAGAGGTTATTTTTTCTAAAATTGGGCCGATGTTTCCTTTTTCAACTGAGTCAGGCTTAAGCATCGTAAAAGTTCTGTTATTTGCCATATTTAAAATTTAATTCGTGCAAAAGTAATGATTTTGAAATGAAAACAGACTGCTGAGCTATTTATAAAAAGTTGTATCTTTGTTTCTTATGAAAAGTTTAACTTTTAACGATGTAAAGTCCTTATTACAATCGCCAAAAAACATAGTGATTGTTTGCCATGTTAACCCAGATGGTGATGCTATTGGTTCATCTTTGGGCCTTTATCACTATCTCATACAAAAAGGACACGTTGCAGATGTTATAGTACCCAATGACTATCCCAATTTTTTAAAATGGATACCAGGAACATCATCAGTGATTCAATTTGAGAAAAATACAAAAAAAGCTCAAAAAAAGTTAGAGGTTGCAGATCTTGTATTTACCCTTGATTTTAACGCTTTACACCGCAGTGGATCAATGCAAAAGGTGTTGACTGAAAATACAGCTTTGAAAATTATGATCGATCATCACCAACAACCAGATAATTACGCAGCTTACACCTATTCTGATGTGAATATGTGTTCTACTGCTGAAATGGTTTATAATTTTATCGATCAGCTAGGAGATATAGCTTTGATTAATAAAGCAATCGGGAGTGCACTTTACACTGGTATTATGACGGATACAGCATCGTTCCGTTTTCCAAAAACAACAAGCACAACACATCGTATAGTGGCACATCTAATTGAGATTGGAGTTGAACACTCCGAAATTCACAGCAAAGTGTATGACGCTAATCGTTATGAACGCATAAAATTGTTGGGGACTGCTCTTAATAACCTCACTGTTATCGCACCATTGCATACAGCCTACATAACATTATCGCAAAAAGAACTCGATAAAATTGGTCAACAAAAAGGAGATACTGAAGGGTTGGTTAACTACGGCTTATCCGTAGAAGGTGTGAAATTAGCGGCAATTTTTATTGAAAATAAAGAAGAAGGAATCATTAAAATATCGTTGCGTTCCAAAGGCGATTTTGATGTCAATCTATTGGCTCGTGAACATTTTAGTGGTGGTGGGCATAAAAATGCCGCTGGCGGCAAAAGCACGCTTTCTTTAGAAAAGACAGTTGAAGAATTTAAAAAATTAGTAAAAGCATTAGCATCAAAATTAAAATAATGTCTGTTTTTCGTTTGATTACCGTAATTATTTTGTTTCTAGGCTGTAAGCCCTCAAATGCTCGACTGCCAGTTCAGCAAAATTCAGGAAGTTTTATTGATACTTCAATTCAAATCAACAAAACCCGAAACGAAAAAGAATACAAGCTAATTAAGCAACTTGTAGATAAAGACAATACCTTTATTGCCTCAGATTATGGGTTTTGGTATAAATATAACTTCAAAAACGATAAAGAACTATATACTCCGAGGTTTGGTGATCAGGTCATTTACAACTACAGTATCAAAAATTTATTTGGTGAATGGATTTATTCTATGAATGAAACCAACTTAAAAACATATTTTGTAGATCAAGAAGAATTGTTTTCTGGGCTTAGAGAGGGTATAAAATTAATGCGAAAAGGTGAAAAAATTACCTTTATTTTTCCATCTCAAATGGCGTATGGCTACTACGGAGATGATAACAAAATAGATGCAAACACTCCACTAATATGTGAGGTTATTGTACGCGATATAATTAAAAATTAATAACGACACACTAAACAAAAACATCATGAAAATCACTAAATCTATAACTACCCTATTTGGTATTCTATTATTACTAAGCAGCTCCTCTTGTCAAAACAAATACCCAGAACTAGGTGATGGTGTATTTGCTGAATTTGCCACCACAAAAGACACTATGGTTGTTCAATTATTTTACAAAAAAGTCCCACTTACTGTAGCGAATTTTGTAGGACTTGCAGAAGGAACGCATCCACAACTAGCAGATTCGTTAAAAGGTAAACCATATTACAATGGTACTATATTTCACAGAGTCATCGATCAATTTATGATTCAAGGCGGTGATCCAACTGCTACTGGTATGGGTGATCCAGGTTATAAATTTGGGGATGAATTTGATGAAACGTTAAAACATGATAAACCAGGTGTATTATCTATGGCCAACTCTGGTCCATCAACCAATGGTAGTCAGTTTTTTATTACAGAAGTGCCTACACCTCACCTCGATAATCGACACGCAGTTTTTGGGCAAGTTGTAAAAGGTATGGAAGTACAAGATTCTATTTCGAATGTAGCAGTCGCCACAGGAAGCAATAAACCTCTTGAGGATGTTGAAATTTTAGCAGTCAACATTATTCGCCAAGGATTCAGTGCTAAAGGATTTGATGCCGCAAAAACTTGGGAAAAAGAATTACCACTTCTTGAAGTAAAACGTCTTAAAAAAATAGAAGAAGCCAAAAAGGAGGCCGAACGTCAAAAGAAAATCGCTGAAGAAAAAATGGAAGCTGCTGCAGCTTCGATTCTTCCTGTTTTGGAAGACTACAAAAGCAAAGCCACACCTTCAGATTCTGGCCTCCTCTCCTACACTATTGTTGAGGGGAATGGCGAAAAACCAACATTGGGATCTGTTGTAAAACTATATTATGAAGGATATTTTACCGATGGAAAACTCTTTAGCACCAACGTGAAAGATGTGGATAAAAAGTGTGGTACATACGACCCACAAAAAGAACAACGAGGGTTATACAACCAAATGCCAATGAAATTTAGTGCCGATGCACAAATGATTCCTGGTTTTAAAGAAGGTGTATTAGCCATGACTAGAGGACAAAAATCATTCTTTTACCTGCCCTCTCACCTAGCTTATGGTGAAAATGGCCGAGGCCCTATAAAACCAAATTCCGATCTGATTTTTATTGTGGAACTTGGTACTGAATAACGCAACAGGTTAAATCATTAAGACACCCCGCAAATGCGGGGTTTTTTTATGGCTTCTCAGGAATAGCTGCTAAAATCGCCTTAAGAAACACCCAGAATTTCTGTACAGAAGAAATTTGTGCACGTTCGTCTGGAGAGTGCGCGCCTTTGATATTAGGTCCGAAACTAATCATTTCCATATTGGGGTAATGTGTGCCCAATATGCCACACTCCAGCCCTGCGTGGCAAGCAGCGACATGAGGTTCAACACCGTTTAATTGCACATACAAATCTTTTAGAACTTTTAAAATTGAGGCCTTCATATTGGGGGTCCAACCTGGGTAATCTCCAGAAAATTCTACGGTGCACCCAGCCAATTCAAAGGTCGCTTTAAGGGTTTGTGCCAAATCCATTTTGGAACTATCAATAGACGAACGGGTGAGACAACCTACGTGAATTTGTCCATTTTCTACAAGTACACGCGCTACATTATTGGAGGTTTCCACTAAATCGTCAATATCTGGGTTCATTCGGTATACACCATTGTGCGCCGCACGCAGAGCTTTAAGCAAAGGTTGTTGTATATCAAGCTCCATTACCGCCTCTGGTAAATCGGTTGGATTCAAGGATATCCTCAACTCAGGTTCAATGGTTTCAAATTCTTTTTCAATGGCAGAAATTAAATGTTCTGTAGCGCTTTCATATGCATCTTTATGAATTACATCGACCACCACAACAGCACTGCTCTCTCGAGGAATAGCGTTACGTAAACTTCCACCATCAATGCGTGCAACACGCAATCCAAATCGATCAACGTTGTCACACAACAAACGGCTCAAAAGTTTGTTGGCATTGCCAAATCCTTTATGAATATCCATGCCTGAGTGTCCACCTTGGAGTCCTTCAACAGAAAGATCAAAAGCGACTGCGGTTTGAGGCGTTGGCTCTTCGCTATAAGAACGCGTTGCAGTCACATCGATTCCTCCAGCACAACCCACACCAATTTCATCATCCTCTTCAGTGTCTAGATTTAAAAGAATATCCCCTTTCAACAGTCCGGGCTGGAGTCCCATAGCTCCAGTCATTCCCGTTTCTTCATCTATAGTAAATAATGCTTCTAACGCTGGATGAGGTAAGTCAGCACTTTGCAATACCGCCATTACGGTGGCTACTCCCAAACCATTATCTGCTCCAAGTGTAGTGCCTTTGGCTTTTACCCAATCACCATCAATATACATCTGTATTCCTTGAGTTAGAAAATCAAAATCTGTATCCGCATTTTTTTGATGAACCATATCCAAGTGTGATTGCAAAACCACTGCTTTTCGATGTTCCATACCTGGAGTGGCTGGTTTTTTGATGATAACATTACCAACTTCGTCCTCTATAGTCTCAAGGTTTAGACCAACACCAAAATCTTTGATAAAAGCAATCACACGCTCTTCTTTTTTGGATGGACGAGGTACCGCATTTAAATCGGCAAAATTAGACCAAATTTCTTCGGGTTTCAATTGGCTGACTTCTTTACTCATAGCTAACAATTTTGAAGAACAAAGGTACAAATATCGCCTTAAACCTAAATATAATTTTCTATTTTTGAACTATGCCGAAAACTTTAAAACTATTTATTGCTTTTAGTATTGTGCCTCAAATACTCTTCATCAAAATTTTGTCGAGTTACCCCTATTGGGTGGAGGAAAATTACAGCAACATAGTGTATCCTAAGATTTCTAATGCCTTGCGTTTGGTGTATGGTTGGGTGCCATTTTCTACCGGAGATTTACTTTATGTTGCTGCGCTTGGGTATGGCCTTTGGTGGTTTTTTACGCATGGGAAAAAAGTACTGAAAAATCCAAGAAAAACTATTGTCGATTTACTTTCAACTGCATCCATTTTGTATTTTGTATTTCATTTGTTTTGGGGGTTAAACTATTACCGTTTACCCCTTCATAAAAAACAAAATATCAATCCAATTTACACTACTGAACAACTGATTCAAACAACAAAAAAAATTACAGTATTTACAAACAAAGTTCATTTAAAATTAGTGAAAGATAGCAGTGCAATCGTCATAATTCCAAACGATTTTGATGTATTGAAAAAAAAATCTGTTGAGGGCTATCAAAACAGCGCTAAAATATATCCTTATTTAAAGTACAAAAACCCAAGTCAAAAATTATCTTTACTAAGCACGCCTCTTGCTTATATGGGGTTTAGTGGTTATTTGAACCCCTTCACCAACGAAGCACAAGTAAATTATAAAGCACCAACTAATTCCTTACCGTTAACACTTGCCCACGAACAAGCCCATCAATTGGGTTATGCTGCAGAGAGTGAAGCTAATTTTATAGCTTTTTTAGCGACCTACCAACACAGCGATCTACAGATTCAGTATGCTGCGTATTCTTTTGCATTGCGCTATTGCCTGATTGAATTGTCCAATAGAAATAAAAAAGTGTTCGAAGAAATAAAAGAGGAGGTAAATCCGGGAATTTTAACTGATTTTGAAAACCGAAGTATGCACTGGGCCCGATATAAAAACCCTCTAGAACCTTTATTTAAATCGATTTACAATAACTTTTTAAAAGCAAACGCCCAAGATAAAGGCATTAAGAGTTATAGCTATGTTGTAGGTCTAATTGTGGGGCATTATGAAGCGCAGCATAATCATTAATAACAATAAAGATTTATGATTTTTTTAGATAGTTTATTCATATATTTAACCATACTAAATTTAAGAATATGAAAAAAATCAAATTCCTACTTTTTGGGCTCTTTTGTTCATTTGTTGCACATACTCAAGATTATTTCCCAAAAAATGATGGTATAAA
>Ga0213869_10000043_pt1 | contig 94936 bp, 91 predicted proteins | sample PICome_10_FD_160083 | JGI IMG/M metagenome (GOLD analysis project Ga0213869, IMG submission 160083) | Coastal seawater microbial communities near Pivers Island, North Carolina, United States - PICO132 | ecosystem: Environmental > Aquatic > Marine > Coastal | place: USA: North Carolina... | reverse complement strand
CAGTCCTTTGCGGCTATGCTCATCTCGAGCAATGCCAGTCCATGCCATTGATCACTCCATTTCTCGCAAGGACGGCGTGAATCATAACATGCTGGTATTGCTCAACAACTTTTGGATCGGGCTCTAAATCCGTTAAAGAGTGGCGGCTTTCGTAAAAATCAGTCTCATGATTTTTATTTTCGAGGACGCCGGTTCCCAATTCAAGATAGCCAATGCTGGAAGCACACGGTCGTCACAGTTGATGGGGAAACCCCAGGTATGGATCGGCTGGCCATGGCGGATCGCCTCTGGCCGCTTAAAAATGATGTCCGTTTCGTGCGATATTCACCTACGCCCTCTGTCAGAACAATATCTAACTGGTGGGATGGCTTTGGCGGGGCTTCTAATCCCGTCTATGTCGTTCAGACCAATGAACGGGTGCTTCAACGGTTGTTGCTTTTGGCCTCAGACCCGGGTGACCTCGTGCTCGATCCTACCTGCGGTTCGGGAACTACCGCCTATGTCGCAGAACAATGGGGGCGTCGCTGGATCACTTGTGACACCAGCCGCGTTGCTCTGGCTCTCGCTCGCACGCGACTGATGGCGGCCAGATATCCTTGGTATATTCTTGCAGACAGTCAGGAGGGCCGCATAACAGAAGCCTCTCTCTCGCAGGTAGTGCCGCCAGAAACACCGGTGCATAATGATATCCGACAAGGCTTCGTCTATAATCGGTTTTCCCGGCAGACATCAGGAAAAATTGCAAATAATCCCTTCGTCGATAGCATTTGGGGGAAATGGCAAACGGTGCTCGAACCGCTCCGCTCCGAATTGAATGCGGCAGCAGCTGAAGCATGGGAAGAATGGCAGATTCCCCGAGCTTTACCTACAACAGCGCCGCCCGCTGCTGTGGAACTCCACGCCAAATGGTGGGAAGCCCGCATTGCACGCCAGCGCGAGATCGACGCGAGCATCGCAGCACGCGCCGACGTCGAATATCTCTATGACAAACCCTATGTAGACAATGCCCGCGTCCGTGTTGCCGGGCCGTTCACGGTCGAAAGCCTGTCACCGCACCGCGTCCTCCCTGCCAGCGAGGACGACCTGATCGAGAAGATCGATGCTGCCGACGGCAAGCGCTCGGCCGCCGACGCCGATCTGGCCGGGCAGGATTTCGCCGCGATCGTCGTCGACTATCTCAAAGCCGAGGGCGTGAAGCAGCAGGCTAAGGGCGATCGCATCACCTTCGAGAGCATCTTGCCCTGGCCCGGCGAATTCATCGGCGCCACTGCCACCTTCATCGAGGGCGAGAACGGACCGGAACGCCGCGCTGCCATCCTGATAGGCCCAGAATATGGCACGGTCGGCCGACAGGATCTGGTGGCGGCCGCGCGCGAGGCAGTGGACAATCGCTTCGATGTGCTGATCGCCTGCGCTTTCAACTTCGATGCCCATTCGTCCGAACTCGCGCAACTCGGCGGTCTTACCATCCTGAAGGCGCGGATCAACCCCGACATGCATATGTCGGAGGAGCTCAAGAACACTGGCCGTGGCAACATGTTTGTCGTCTTCGGTGAGCCCGATGTCGAAATCATCGACGATGGCGGACGCGAAATCCGGGTGATGGTAAAGGGTGTGGACGTGTTTGATCCGAACACCGGCGATATACGCTCTGATGGTCCGGATGGCGTCGCCGCCTGGTTCATCGACACGGACTATAATGAGGAAAGTTTCTTCGTCCGTCACGCCTATTTCCTGGGCGCGAACGATCCCTACAAGAGCCTGAAGACCGCCCTCCAGAGCGAGATCGACGCCGACGCCTGGGCAACGTTGTACTCGGACACGTCGCGCCCATTCGAGCGTCCCCGCGGGGGCCGCATTGCCGTGAAGGTCATCAACCACTTCGGCGACGAGGTGATGAAGGTGTTTGGGGTGTAGGGAATGAGCAAGCGCAGGGTTGGAGGATCTGGCTGGGCCGGGGTCTATGGATCCTTCATCGGCCTGAGCAAATCGGCGGCCAAGGGAGCCGGCACCCGCATTCGCGTAGCGAAGAAAGCAAAGACCAAGCCAGAACCGCTTCTCTCCGCTGAGCTTGAGCTCGCCTTGCGCCCGTCCGATGACCGGGTCTTGCAAGCCGCCAAAAGAGTCCGTGCCGTTCAGGCTGACATCGACAACGCGACGGCCCGACTAGTCACTCTGAAGGGGCAACTGACCACCCTGAGCGCTGGGTTGAAGGAAGAGATCAGACGGGCGAACGGGATACAGTCGGTTGCGGCCCCTTCTTTACGGCGTAAGAAAAAATGAACTTCCTAATCGCTGACACCTTCACCGCTGCATTCAACCGCCTGTCCGGTCAGGACCAGAAGGCGGTTAAGGCAAGCGTATTTGACCTGCAAATGGACCCGACCGGTAACGGCCTCCAATTGCATCGGCTCGACAAGAGCAAGGATCCGAATTTCTGGTCTGCCCGGGTCAATCGCGATGTCCGCCTGATCGTCCACAAGACGGGCGATTCCACGCTGGTCGCCTATGTCGACCATCATGATGATGCCTATGCCTGGGCGGAACGGCGTCGGATCGAGGCACATCCCCGCACCGGCGCCGTCCAGATCGTAGAGGTGCGCGAGCGGGTCGAGGAAGTGGCCCAGCAGCAGACATTCGACTTCAACACCCCGGATCCATCCGCCACATCAGCGCCGCAGCGCCAAATATTCTTCGGCCTCGACGATGACGCACTTCTGTCGGCGGGCGTCCCTGCCGATTGGCTGTCGGATGTCCGAGCGGCGACCGAGGACGGCTTCTTCATATTAGCCGACCATCTCCCTGCGGAGGCTTCGGAAGCACTGCTGGAATATGCGGCGACTGGGCACTTGCCCAAGCCATTGCTGCTGCGAGCAGACCCGTTCGCCCACCCGGATGCCCTCCGCCGTATCCGTCCGATCACCGATCAGGACGGATTGGAACAGGCGCTGGCATTCCCGTGGGAGAAATGGGGGGTATTCCTCCACCCATCCCAGCAGGATCTGGTCGATCGCAGCTTCGGCGGGCCAGCCCGTGTCGCCGGTTCCGCCGGCACCGGCAAGACGATCGTTGCCATTCACCGCGCCGTCCGGCTCGCGCGAGAGAAGCCAGACGCGCGGATACTGCTCGCCAGTTTCTCACAGCCGCTGGCCGACGCGCTTGCAAAGAAGCTGCTTGTGCTGGCGCCAGATACGGGTGGGATCGTGCCGCGGATCACAACGGCATCGTTTCAGGCTATTGCCGAGCAGATGTTCCAATTGGAGCATGGCGTGCGGCCGCGGATCGCAACCGACGCGGTGCTGCGCGAACGGATCGCTGCTGCGATGCAGGACGCCGCCCTCAAGGGCTTTTCTGAGCGCTTCCTGTTGTCGGAGTGGGGCAACGTCATCGATGCATGGGGGATCGACTCGTTCGACGCCTATGCATCCGTCTCACGGATGGGACGAAAGAGCCGGCTCGGCCCAAACCAGCGGCAGCGGCTCTGGCCAGTGTTCGAAGCCGTGCGGACCGCACTGGCGGCGGAGCGATACACGACATGGGCGACGGTGTTGACGGGGCTGGCGGATGCATTGGCTGGCGCGGCCCGCAAGCCCTTCGATCATGTGCTACTGGACGAGGCTCAGGATCTCGCGCCGGCCGAACTGCGCTTCTTTGCCGCGCTTGCTCCGGCGGGGGCGGACGCGCTGTTCCTCACTGGCGATATAGGCCAGCGGATATTCCAGCATCCTTATTCCTGGGCAAGTCTGGGCGTCGATGTGCGCGGTCGATCGCATACGCTGAGGGTTTGCTATCGCACGTCACAGCAGATCAGAAAGGCCGCCGACCATCTGCTGCCGACCGTGTTGCGCGATGTGGACGGGCTGGAGGACGAGCGTCGCGGGATCGTGTCCGTGTTCAATGGACCGTTGCCGCAGGTAGCGACTTTTATGACTGTCGCCGATGAAACATCAGCGGTAGCGAACACTGTCACCGACTGGCTAGCAGAAGGTATCGCCGCTAATGAGATAGGAATTTTCGTGCGGACGACGAATCTCGTTGCCCGTGCTCGTCAGGCGTTGGTCGGCCTCCCCGAAGCGAACCTAATTACCACAGCTCCGATGAATCTCGCAAAGGGCCTTGAATTCCGCGCCGTTGCCGTAATGGCATGTGACCAAGGCATCTTGCCATTGGACCAGCGCGTCGCAGATGCTGCCGACGAGGCCGAACTGGACGAGATATATGAGACTGAGCGCAGGCTGCTATATGTCGCCTGCACGCGTGCCCGGGAGCATCTGTTGCTAACGGGGGTGAAGCCAGCATCTGAGTATCTCAACGACTTTGGTGTCGGCGTCACATGATGAACCCTTTAATCCCTGAAATCCAGCACTAGGAGGCGCGGAGGCCGAAATCAAAATTTCTCCGACGCGCAGCCAATTTTTTACGGTTCTCAGAGCAACACAATTTTAATGCACTCTCCAGGCCAGCAGAAACTGATCATCACATTTTAACTTGTTTCGCAGACAAACCGAAGTGCCCCACCAATCTCAGCGACGTGGTGGTCAAAATAAGTGCGATCAACGCTAATACTATTTTTGAGATAGTATCCAGGAGAATAAGCTGTTCTGGGCAAGTTGACGCCCTCAAGAACTTTCTTTTTAAAGCTTTTTTTACTCTCTGGACTACGATGAGCGATGTGATTACGTATGGCATAAGCTTTCGCAATCGCTTGCTTTTGTGCCGTCTCTAGATTTACAAACGGACCACCATCTTTCAAGTAAATGCGAGCCGTTTTTTCCATTTGCTCGACTGGTAAAAGCTGGAAGTATCTATTTGTACCAAGAAGCAACTTATCCGCCAGCGGGCGATTTTTAGGTAAAAATATACTTCGTTTTCGCCCATTCAAATCGCATTCCATGAGCAAATTGGTTTTGAACAGCTCTGTCAGATCATTTTCGAATGCAACAAATATATTTAGAAATGCAAGTTCGTAGACAGCCTCCAGTTCAGTTTTTGGCACATACCCCTGCCTGGACAGCTCGATTTGCCTCGCAAGCAGCCGCCTAGTCCTTTGAACTTTGCGCTGAAAACTGCGCAAGTGATCATTTGGAAGCATGTTCAAACAAAAAGTCTGATACGGTTTTTTGGTTACTAAGGCGGTTAAACCGACTTGCTAACGCAAGTCCCACGGCCTCCGGCAATCCCTTTCGTGCTTTGATCTGATCCCCAAGCTCAAAAATTTTGCGCACCCTTGCACGGCTTAGAGAAAGCTTGGCTTCATCCAGTCTACGAACTAAATGGAATAGCTGCAAGAATTGTGAAGAGTTACTGAAGTTGCTCGTAGCTATAGAATCGCCAAAGCTAACTTCAATCACCTCCATAATCTCGGAAAAACGCGCAGCTACGTCTTTTGACTTAGGAAATGAGTCGTCGTATCGAGAGTAGTATCTCTCAATATTCCCTTGCGTTCGCTCAAAAAGGCCATCAATTAGAGTTATAAAAATACTGCTGGTAAACTCGACTTCTTTCATCCTGGCAATGTCTTGTTCTGAAAAAATTTTCCAGTCGCGCCACCTACTTAAATTAGCAAGTGCGATATCATAAGATAGAATCTTAAATTCGCCAAAATATTCAGCATTGCGAAGCTCTTGGTCGTTAAGTTTCGAACCTGTCGAATTCATTCTAGCAAAGATGCTTAAAACCTCAGCATCACTCGTATCGCTCGGCAATACATGAACACTGAATTGATAAGAAAGAATTCTCTTCTTTTCGTGCTGAGAGAGTTTAGAAAAACTCTTTCCTGCCAAGTCAGGATTATGTTTTTTCTGTACTAAAAATTGATCTTTGTCTGTCGCATCTTTCAAGCAGGAAGCTTCGATGAACGAAAGGACGGTCCGAAGTCTCTGCTGGCCATCGATTACCTCCCTAACTGTCGATAGAGTGTCGACATCCGTGCGCTCGCGAAGAAATATAATGGGCACTGGTAGGCCACGGTACACCGTGTCCACAAAGTAAGACTTTTGCGGTTTGGTCCAAACGCTCCGGCGTTGAAAGCTAGGGCTTAGTTCTAAGGAACCAGCTTTCTGCCAACTCAAAAAATCTCCCAAGGAGAATGTCGTTCGTTTGATATCCCATTCACGTATCATTGCTCAGGCATAACAGGATGGTCGTGGTCCGTCGATATGGATGAATGCTCGCATCGTAGCAGTCCGTTTTTCCTCCAGAATGCCCTAGAGCTAACAAGTTAGGCTATTGCCCTATCTTAATCGTGCATCGAACTTGCCTTCTGACTTTTTCCGCTGCCCTCTCGCACGCGGAGATGGCGTCACGGTTCGCCTGTCGCATGTCGGCCGCCTCTACGATAGCCTTCCAGCCTTCGGGGTTCCCGGCCCGCATCAGGCGGATGCCTGCTTCCCATGGCGAAGCCTCGCCCATCGTGCGGGTCGCGACCCGTTCGGGCCAGTACCAGCTATTGGCGCCAAGGCTCGCCGCCCACCCCGGATAGAACAGCCACAGGAGCGATACCGCCAGCGCCGTGCCTAAGCTAGCATAAAGGGTGTGCTGACGTTGCCGATCCTTGGTGCGGATTGCGCCAATGGCCCGCATCTGATCGACATGGGTTTCGCGCAGAAGCCCCTGCGCCTGGTTGATGGACGCCTTGTCCGCCTCCCGCGCCGCTTCCGCTGAACCTCTGATCCGTTCCCCCATGCTCTCGGGGGTCATGCTGAGCGCTTCGGACTGCGAAAACGTCTTCATGTGTTTGGCAATCTCGGCCAAGGCGGCGTTGATCTTGGCCAGCGTGGGATTGTAGTCGGGAACCTCGATGCTCTGCTTCTCGACGGCGATATGCTCAAGGGCGCGGGCGATCACCGCCAAGCGTCCGTCTATACGCTGCTCCATCGCCTCGACGCGCGCCGCCAGGTGCGCAAACGCCTCCGCCGCCGTGCCGTTCGGTGGCTGGGGGTCCGGATCGTTCAACAGGGATTGATCGTCCATATGCACTTCTCCTTGGTCTAGCGTTCCATGCCGCGGCTCATGTCGCGGCCATGATCGAAGGGGATGGAAGCGGCGAGGTCACGGCCGATTCTGCGGCCCATGTCCTGACCAATCTCAAGGCCAAGCTCGTGGCTGCGCAGGCCCAGCACGGACTCAAGCTGGGCGTCGCGCTCAAGGCTTTTCGCCATGTCGGCCATGCGCTGCGCGGTGGTCTTCGCGACCCGGAAATTACCGTCACGCACAAGCTCCTGATGCTGACGCTGCAACTGCTGCCAGCCTTCCACGAACCTGTCGGCGCGCTGGAAGGGATCGATACGGATTTCCGCCTCCGCCCGCATCGCACGCACGGCGTCATGGCCGCGCCCTTCCGCTGCCTCGCGGATCAGTTCCGGGCCAGCCCGAAACGCACTGTTCAAATCGGTCGAGCCTTCGGGCCGGATCGCGTCGAGGGCATCGCGGGCCTTGGCCAGCGCCTCGCGCTGGTGCGGCATGGCGTCGATGCCCTGCGCGCGGGTCTGCCGAATCGCATCCACGGTCTTGGCGTAGCGCTCGACCGCACCACGCAATCCGCCCGCGCGCATAGGCTGCGGGTCATGCTCGCGCTGCTGCTGGCGGGCCAGGTCGCGCTCGGCCTTGGGAAGCGCGCCGGTCAAGTCCAGCCCAGCAAAGATGCCGCGCGGACGTTCGGGCGCTGCCGATGCCGCGTGATCCTGACCGGGCAGCGAGAGGCGCAAGCCGTCGAAGATCCCGCGCACCTTCTCCGTGATCGGCCTGACGATTTCCGCGACGCGCTCGCCAAAGCTGATGCCGCGCCGCTCGGCATAGTCCTTCACGGGATCGACTTGGCGGTAGTCGCTCGCCATGTCCTTGGCGCGTTCACGCGACAGGATGCGGACAAGGCGGGTGTCATCCTTGAAATCGTCGCGCCCATAGTGCAGCGCCATCCCCTCGCGGTGTCTTGTCATGCCGACATAGGAGCCGTGCCGGTCCATCCCCGGCGTGGCGAGCATATGGGAGCGGTCCACGCTCATGCCCTGCGCCTTGTGGATCGTGGCGGCGTAGCCATGATCGACATGGGCATAATCATTGGTGTCGAACGATACGGAGCGTCCGTCATCGGTGCGGACGGTCAAGCTCTGCTGGTTGACCTGCTCGATGTTGCCCAGCGTACCGTTCTTCACCTCAAGGCCGCGTTCGTTGCGCAGGAACATGATGCGGTCGCCGCTCGCAAAGGCACGGTCGCCGCGCTCGGTCTTCACGCGAACGTCATCGCCAAGCGCGTCCGCCAACCGCATCCGTTCGCGGGCCGCCTCGTTCAGTTCGCGCACCTCGTCATTGGTGTGGGTGAGAATGATCCGCGTTTGATCGGGCGCGGCTATGCGTTCTCGGTCCCAGCGCTCGACGAGCTCGCTCCTTGCCTGCAGGCGCGTCTCCGCCGCATGGACCATGCCATGATCGGCGTATGCCCGGATCGCCTCGCCTGTGCGCCCTGTGGCAAGCTGCCGGGTGGCGTCCTGCTGCCAGCCTTCATGCTGGCGGCGAACCTCCGTGATCTCGACGCCGCCATGCCGTTCGTGGATCGCCCGGAACGCGGCGCCCGCCTCGATCGCCTGCAACTGCTGCGGATCGCCTACCAGCACGACCTTGGCCCCGGCGTTGGCCGCATGGCTAAGCACGCGCTCCATCTGGCGGGTGCCGACCATGCCCGCCTCGTCGATCACCAGCACGTCGCGGGCAGTGAGAAGATCGCGCCCGTTGGCCCAGCCATATTCCATGCTGGCGATGGTGCGCGACGCGATGCCGGAGCCGTTTTCCAGCCCCTCCGCTGCGATGCCCGACAGCGCCACGCCGCGCACCTCGAACCCCGACCGCTCCCACGCCTCCCGCGCTACGCCCAGCATCGCGCTCTTGCCGGTGCCTGCATAGCCCACGACGATACTCAAATCCCGATCGCCGGTTACATGCTCGAACGCCGCGCACTGCTCTCCCGACAGCAACAATCCGCGCCCCTCCGCGCTGACCAATGCCGCCTCCCGCGAATTCTCGTCCGTGCGATGCCGTTCGCGCCCAGCCATCAGTTCGGACGCGCGCTGCAACCGCTGCTCGGTCTCGATCATGTCGCGGCTGGTAAACCGATCCTCGCCGCGCCCGTCCTTGCCCAGCGCGATCAGGTCGGGCGAGGCACGAACCGCGCTCATCGCCCGGTCATACTGGTCCTTGCCGTCGCTGTGCCGGTGGACGAACATCGCAAGGTCGCGATTGGTAAACGTCGCCTGATGATGGGTGATCGCATTGAGCGCCACGGAAGGATCGGCGATGATACGTTCACCGTTCCGCTCGGCGACGGCGCGGTGATCCTCGATGCGCTCGGACTCAAGACTGCGTGTCCCCATGCGCGACGCGGCGGGGCCGATCTTGTCTTGCGGCTCAAGGTCGATGCCCTGTGCCTCCAAGGATCGGTGATCTATGTGGGCATCAATATCCAGTTCGGCAAGCCGCGCGTTGACATGATCCGCCCATCGCTCGCGCCATTGCTCGACAAGTTCGGTGCGGTTCCAGTCGCGGGCCTTCTGCCCGAACCCGTCTTCACCGACTTCGCGCATGGTGAGCATGACATGGGCGTGGGGTTTCGCCAGCGTGTCCGCGCCGATGTCCCAATGCACATTCAAATCCGCGATCATGCCGCGATCGACAAATTCGGCGCGCACGAAATCCTGTGTCAGCGCGACGCCTTGCGCCTGCGTCATCTCGCGCGGAATGGCGAACTCCACTTCGCGGGCAAGCTGCGCGTCCTTGCGCTTCTCCGTCGCCTCGACCTCGTTCCAGAGGGTGGCGCGATCCGAGAAGCGTTCGGGCGCACCTTCGGGCAGGAGGATTTCCGAATGGACGACGCCAGCCTTGTTCGTGAAGTCATGGTCGCGGTCGAGGCGATCATCGTGCAGCCGCTCGGCCGCACGATAGGCCGCCGCCGCGACGGCGCTGCGCCCTTGCGCGCGGCCAATGACCTGAACGGAGAAATGGAAGATCGCCATAACGATCGTCCATTTACTACCCTGAGCGCACGTCGGCACGACGTATAAGCGCGCCCTCCTCGAATAAAATCCGAGCAGGGACTAGGCGGTGTCATCCCGTCCCAGCGACTCTACTGCACCGCCGCCTGCCTTCTTCTATCATAGCCGCATCGTCGCTCAATGGAGACTTTACGATGCGCAAACCCAAGGACTTCGATTCGGAACTCAAGGCGCTCGCCGACAAGGCGAAGACCATCAAGGAACGCCGCGTGCGGCAACTGGGCGAACTGGTCGCTGCAACCGGGGCCGATGCGCTCGATGCTGATATGCTGGCCGGGGCGCTACTCCATGCCGCCACGGTGAAGGACGCCGCGACAAAGGAGGGCTGGCGCAAGGCGGGCGCGGCCTTCTTTCAGGGCAAGGCACGCCAGCCTGCGCCGCGATCTGACCAACGGCCGGAAGGCGCTCTCCCGCTCGACGGCGGCGCGGCACCGCGTTGAGGCCCAAAAGGCGAGAGCCGACATGCGCGAATGGATGGTCGAGCGCAGGGCGCGCACGAAGCAATTGATCGAACTGGGCGGCCTCGTCGTGAAGGCTGGCCTCGTCGATCTCACCGACGATGATCGCACGACGCTTTACGGGGCGTTCATTGCGCTAGCGAGGAAGCTGGAAGGCGATGATCGCGATCAGGTGCTTGCCTTGTGGAAGCGTAGCGGCAAACGTGCGTTCGAGGCCGAAGCGGAGCAGCAGAAACATATCGCAAGTCGATCTCACGAAGACAGCCGCCAATAGGGCCTGTCTTTTGCTTCAGCAGGGTTGACTTGGGTCTCAGATCGAAATCTTCTCGCATGGCGCAATCGATAATTGGCGTACGCCCGATATTTCGCACGGAAGGAAACTGGACCGCCATGCAACGGCGTGATGTTTTGAGCGGATTTACGTTCACCCTGATCGCGGGGCTGGCAAGGCCCGTTCTCGCTCAGGAAGGGCGTGTGATCGTCAGCAAGATCGCTCTTCTGGATGGTCGCGTGGTGATGCCGGTGACGATCTCGGGCAACGGGCCATATCTGTTTCTGCTGGACACAGGCGGGGCCGGTAGCCTGATCGATGCGAAGCTCGCTCGCGAGTTGAAGCTCCAGTCGACGGGTTCGGTCAGGACGCGCGGCGTCGGTGGGCAAGCCGTGCTTGGCAGCTACACCGCAAGGGACGTCATATTCGGCGGCGGAGCGCGCCAGCCCGTCGTGTCTCTTTCGGCCATAGACGGAGGTTTCGGTCCTCGTGTGCGCGGCTCTTTGGCCGCTGGCATTCTCACGACCGTCGATAGCGATCTCGATATCGAAGCAGGCGAATGGCGAGCCTATCCGGATGGTCGTCCCGAACGTGTTGGCTTTGTGAAACTGGAACGCGCAATTCGCAGCGACAGTATACTGGGCCGCAACGCTGCTTCGCCCCGCTTGTACGGCGATATACAAGTCAACGGCATGGTCCTCGATTATCTGCTCGATACAGGCGCGCCAGGTGCCATCTCGATCAGCTACGACAATGCGCGCCGCCTGGGGTTATGGGATGATGCGCGGCCCTTCACCCCGCAGGCGACAAGCGGGATTGGTGGCAGTGGCGGGATCGGCAGAATCGTGCGGGCCGATAACGCCCTATTTGCCGGTCAGCGTTTCGATCGACCGCTGGTCCTGCTGCGAGGCCCCTCGGACGGCGCGCGGGGTCATGACGGCATCGTCGGTCTGTCGATGCTTCGCGGCTTCAACCTATCGACGGAAGTCAGGACACGTTCCCTTTGGTTGCAGCGCCATTCCGATGCCGCACCATTGCTGGAGCGTTATGGAATGTCAGGTCTATGGCTGGAAAACAAAGGGAATGAAATCCGTGTTGCGGTCGTCGGGACCGGCAGTCCTGCCTCGGCGGCCGGTATTCAGGTCGGGGATCGGATTGCCGGTCTCGATTTCCGGTCGGCGATCGCGAGTATAACGGGGCCTCCGGGTAAAAGCGTGGAGCTATCCGTCGCGAGCGGCGATCAGACGCGATCCGTTCGCTTCGCTTTGACCCCGTTTTTGTAATGTCCGTGCTGATCGATCCCGCCTTTCCGATGGTGCTGCGTAACGATGCCGTGCGCGTCCATCGCAACGCTGTGCGGCGGGATTTCGCGGTCAGCAAGGACACCTATGATCTTTACGCTCTGGCAGGCCTGACCAAAGGCGAGGAAAATCTCTGGGCGAAGTTCTCGACGCTCGGACAGGGCAAGGCCCGGTATGATCTGTTGCAGAAGCTGATTGCACGTCAGCCTGCTCTTCGGCTGGGATTGCTGCTGGACGATCTCGCCGAAGCCTTGCTCCTTGTCGGTGTCGCCGATCTGCGCACGCGCGACGGCGCACTTCTGGTGCTGGAATGGATAGACGATAACTTCGGCGCCCCGCTGCTCCCACCATCGGTTTTAAATGATTTCAGGCCGAAATTGCGGGCGCTTCGGCGACGGCGGTTCGGCTGGGTAGTGCCGCCGCAAAGCGGGGGCAAAGACCACGGGGCGGCAAGGGAAGGCGATGGCCCGATGGAGTATCCCCGCGTGTGGCTGTCAGAAGCGCAACTCGAACGTTATCGCGCCGATGCTGATTGGGCAGCAATTTTTGATGACGACGCGTCGCCCGGTAGGGCTGTCGTAAAGCGCAGCACCCGTCCGGGAAGTTCAGACTGAATGCTCTTGCCGGAACCTTTCGATATGGCGCCTGGCTCTTATCATGTGCCGTTGGACAATCCATAGCGGCGCATTCATTTGGGCCGCGATTTCAGTGTAGGTGAAGCCATCCAGCCGCGAGAGCAGAAAGATGCGGCGGGTGTCCGATGGAAGTTCGTCCAACGACGCTATGCACAACGCTAGCAACTCGCGATCTTCGAGGACTCTGTGCTGGTCGGCTTCCTTGCGCGCATTGCTTCCTTGATCGAGCGGAACCTGTAACCGGACGGATCGCTGCGGGGCGCTGTCCGCATGGTCGCGCACGAGGTTCCTTGCGATGACCTTGAGATAGGCTTCGGGGCTGTCGACCTCGCTGATGTTTCCCAGTCGGGCGAACCGCACAAAGCTCTCCTGCGCCAGTTCGGACGCCAGATCGAGATTGCGCGTCAATCCCCGCACATATCGCCAGATGGTACGGAAATGCGCCCGGTAAATTTGGTCCACGCGCCGGTCGGCGTCTGGCGGGTTTGCCGGTTGCGCGGTCATCGCGCTCTCCGCCTGACCACTTCCGCCAACCATTCCCCGAAGGTCATCGGACGCCATGCAAGATGCGCGCTGGCAAGCAACACCCGGCGCATCATGTCCCATCTGGACAGCCCCTTGCGCCGCGCGATCTCGTCGATGTCGCGATTATCGACCAGCGTCAGAAAGCCCGTCTCGAACGCTCTGTCAGGCAAGGCGTTCACGAGCGATCGCAGGACGGTCACGTCATCATCGGCGCTGTCGTCCCAGGGGATCGGCAGGATTATGCCGACATGGCGCAGCCGCCGCGCGCAATAGCGGCGATGCCGCTTGCGCAATCTTTGTTCCGCGCCGATGATAGGCTCGCGCTGTCGGGGGCTGTGCGGCCTTCCGTCAAGCGCCGCATCGATCGCCAGCAAGGCTTCGCTCAAACATGCTTGCACCGCCGTGATAGGGATCGTGAGCCGTCTGCCGATCTCGTTATAGCCAAGCTCGTCCACACGGTGCAGCAGGAACACGGTCCGCAACAGCGGTGGCAGACTGTCCACCGCTCGCCTATAGGCGGCGCGTGTTGTCGCATCGGCTTTCCGCTTACGCATGGCACATCTCCTCACTCGTGGGAGCGGGGCCGTTCAGCCCTGTGCTGCACTGTACAACTACCATCGCGTGCAGGATCGCGGTGCGTTCCATCGCCCATGCCAGTTCGTCACGGCTGATCCGGTAGCGGCGCCCATAGCGCACTTCGATATAGGCACGGCGGATGCAGCCGAAGGCGCGGCGCTCGAACGGCGTTTCACGCGGCCATGCCTCGCGCAATCGAATGTCCAGCGCTTCCGCGCTTTCGCGCAATTCGTCCAGCGCGTGGGTGCGCGGCCCATGCAGGGTCAGCGACCACAGCACACACTGATAGAGATGCTCGCACGCCTGATGCAGCAGCAGCGCGGCCATCGGCGCATTATCCTGCCGTTCGTAGAAAGCAGCGCCGGTCAGGAAGTCGCTGGCGCGCGTATGCCAATGGGCATATTCTTTCAGCCCGAGGGCGCAGCGATCCGGGCCGGACATGCTGCGTGGCGGTTGAAGGCGCAAACCCTCCGACTGATACAGCGCGATGCCCTGCGCGGCGATGCTGACGAAATGCGGGACGCCATCCGCAAGCGCGCCATTGAACCGCTCCAGACTTTCGACAGTGAGCCGCACCGGGTGGGTGATCTCGCCAAACTCCCATGCGCGCCCCAATCTGTCGCGCACCAGCCGCCAGTCTCGTTCGCTGCGCGCCAGCCGAGTATAGTTGACGATCGCCAGCAAGCGGAACGCTTCTCCCGGCGCGACCGCGCCCCAATCCGTCCCGGCATGGGAGCCGTGGAGGACCAGCGCGAGGACGCGGCCCGCCCGGAAATGTTCAGAGCATCGGCCCTTGGTCGTTTCCTCGAATGCCGCGAACAGGATCGTAGCGACGCGAAGAAGCTCCGTCCGGACCGGTGCGGGCAGATGTTCGCCGTCGGTGCGCAGCATCATGACCGCGCCTCGTTCGATCGGCGCTGACATCCCCTCGGGCGCGGGTGGCCGGTCACGTCATGCACGCGGTCCAGCAAGGCGCGGACAAGCGGTGTGATCGTGGCGGGGACGAAGCCGCCCGTGCGGGGCCGGTCTTCCTCCCAATCATCATAGTGATAGCCCCACTTCCAATAGGGTGAGAGAACCGCCGCGAGCCGCGCCATGTCAGGGCAGTCATAGCCAAAGCCGCACGCATTGGCGTAGGCCAGCGCCTTGGCGATATCCTGCTTTATGTGACGGGCGTTCCATTCATCGGCAAAGCCTACGTCAAGCAGATAGGCGCATAGCGCCTGCTGACAGACGAAACCCGCGAAATGCAGGGCCGGGTTGGAAAATCGGCTTTCGTGGAAAGGAACGATGTCTGTCAGCGACCAGCGCCGTTCCGCGTTGTGATAGCGGAAGCGGCTGATGCTTCGCCCCTCTTTGGTGCGCGAAATCGTCGCCGGTTCGTCGTCATAGCGTTGGTAAAGCGACGCCAGCGCATTCGCCCAGGGCGAGGTGATGGCCGATGCGGTGACAGGAGCTATCGCCAGCCCATGCAGCAGGGCGCGTCGCGATGTGCCGCTATTCGATTCGCTGGAACGATTTTCGAGCTTCGCCATTGCCACGCCTCCATCGGCTGTGCCCTTCAAACTGCCTCGCGCAGCCAAAGAACTATCCGATATCGCTTATACGGCCATTGGCAGCTATTTTTCAATAACCGATATCCCTTAATAAACTTGCGATTGAAAGGGCGTCATGGCCGGTTACGAGACTTCCATGGGAAGACCGCCGCTTGGAGTTAAAACGACTGTCGTTCGCCTGCCTGATGGCTTGGCGGAGCGAATTGACGATCTGATCGGCCCCAATCGGCGCGCCAAGTTCATACGCGAAATCGTGGAACGCGAAGTCGAGCGGCTGGAAGGTGAGCGTGAGGCAAAATTCGGCAAGCCATCTTCAACCTGACGGGAAACCCTCAAGGTGCGGTTGTCGGGCACATCGCCAATCCGGCGGTGATTTTCGGACACTTCCAGCGCTTACCGGCCTTCGCCGCACCGTGATTTACGAGACCACCGCAGAAATGCGCGCATTTTGACTGAAATCGATGTGATTTTCGACAGCGTGAAAAGCTGCCGGTCGCCCACCGACCAATGCCGGACGCTAAAATCCTCGACACGCCTATTGGAAAGCTGCCATCAGCTTGATGCACGTATGAGGAGCCAATGATGTCACTCGCAATGATTTTGGCTCTCCAAGTTTCTCTCTCCGGTTTGCCCGATGACTTGAAAGAGGGCTGCAACGACAAGGATGGCACAGTGGCGCTGTCCTCTTGCTATTCCGATCACGCCAGTCTCTGGGATAAAAGAATGCGTGCAGCATACCCGGTCGCATTCGAACATGCCCAAGGGGAACAACGTAATGCGCTGAAGAAGGCGCAGGCAGCTTGGGTTAAATACCGCGATGAAACATGCGAATTCTACAATCTTGAACAAGGCAGCATACACGTCATTTTGAGCGCGTATTGCCAACTCGACCTCACTCGCCGCCGTGCGTTGGAGTTAGAGGAATACGTCCTTCCCTAAAGTACTCGCACATGCCCAGCTATCGACGTTGGCATGCCATGGCCTATCCGCCCATCCAATCCATCAACCGATGCGGTGACAGACAAGCAGGCTTTTGCCACCATGCCGCTCACCGTGTGATTTACCACAGGGCAGTCGCGCTCGCCGCATGGCCACTTATGACATTTATTTTCTACGAGAACATGCGTAATCAAAATATGGATAATCCATGCTGAAATCATCGTAAGGTGAGAACTGCGCGTCGTTATCGTATTCAGCTATTACTTTCTCATTCGTGCCCCATGCGACCCATCTGGCCATTTTTTTCTTACATTTAATTTCAGCAACGCCAAAATTTTGTTCAGTGAATATATCGCTTTTGATGTAGGTGCGCTTCACGGTAATAGACGAGACATCCTTGATATGTCTTACCGCCAGGATGTCCCACGTGACCGCTGCTGTGCGCTCAGTGACAAATGTAGCCAATGCGCCGTTTGCGGTTTTGGAAGAAAGCACAAACGGACTTCTAAGCCTTTGGACCGGTTGAGCAGTAGCATTAGCGCCAATGACGGATGTTAGGATGGTTGTGAAGCAGATCAGCGTTTTAAACATGATTCTTGAGTAGCACTTTGGTCTTACTGGATCGCTAACCGGAGTCAGACTGACCTACCAATCCTTTCCTACGTCATCGTCATTACACCCATGCATGACAATCAGGCGTTTCCGTCAGCATCCGCTTTGAAGCATCGCGTATGGCTGAGTGATTAACCAGCTACGATCGATCCCGCTCGGTTCGCTTCCGATTAGGAGCATTGCCGCCCGCAGGTCGTCTGGCAAGGTTGGAAAAGCGGTCCCATTTAGCGCAGGCGCGGACCACGCCCCACGCCTCGATACTCTCGTCCGCGACGACAAGATGTCAACGGCGAACAGGATCGTAATGCATGCGTCTATGCGCGCTACGAGCGTCGAGCTGGCGGACGACAAAGCCGCCATCGACCACGGGCCGCATACTTTGTCAGTGCTGATCTTTCAAATAGCGATCAAACCAGGTGATTAGCTCATCGTAGAGATTGCGCACATTTGCTGGGGAGAGCGCAATGGAATGGTTCTCTCCGTGGTAGCGCAGCAGGCGCGCCGGCTTTCCTTGCTGATCAAGCAATGTGAACATCGCCTCGGCTTCGGCAACGCTTCCCCGTATGTCGAATGTGCCGTGCGCCATGAGCAGCGGGGTTTGGATCGTTGAAGTGTACATGATGGGCGAATTGGCCGCGTAAATCCGTGGATCACGATAGGCCTGTTCTGGCATGCGCATGGCAGTCGTCACGATCGTGGGATTAACTCCCTTGTCCTGAGCAATGCCTGGCCAACCGTCGCCGCTGCGATCAAACGCTCCGTACGTCGTGTGCATGTCCGCGATCCCATCGATAGCGGCGGCTGCCGCGAAGCGGTCGGTTTGCGTGACAAGCGAGTAAGTGGCGTAGCCGCCGAAACTCTGCCCAAAGAGCCCGACACGCCGCGGGTCGCTCCCTTCCAGTTCGATGAGTTTGTCCACAGCTGGCAGCACCCCTTCTTTCATATGGAGGTAGGGGCCACCGGATAGCTCCTGTGCGCGCGGCATCGATGGGACGAGGACCGTATACCCTTTCGCCGCATAAAGTTGGAGGTTGTAGATCCCAGGCAAAAGGCGGTCGTCCCAATAGTCCTGCTTGCCCCGGATCATGGTGCCCGGATAAACCCATACCAAGACTGGGTGGCTTTGACCGTGACGATGTCCGGGCGGATGGATCACCAGGGCCTTCAGCGGTGCGCCGCCTTCACTGACATAATCAATCGTGGAAATTGTCCCCCAGTCGACTGAGGCCAGATGGTGGTTGACCCGGAAAAGCTCCAGCGTCCGATCGGTGCCGGCCGGTCTTCCTTGTAGCACCATCCCCCGATCAGTCAGTTCCCGCCATATTGAACCGTACCTGTCCTGAGCGAGAAGCTGTGCGCTTGAGGGTAATTCAAGACGCTTCGACTTGGTCGGGGGAGAGGCTGGACGCGGTTTGCTCCCTGCCGACAGATACCACCAAGTTTCGGTTCCCTCGCTGGCTGAAATCTGCCGTCCGCGTATGAGCAAGGAGCTGTTTTTGAGCCATCGGGCAGAGAGCTCGTGGTCAACCGGACCGGCGTCCCAAGCCCGATCGACAAAGTTTGGGGCGACGGAAGAGACTTTCCCGGAACTTGCATCGAGACGAAACACATGCACATCGCGGGTACTGCCGGACGCCCGCGCGCGCAAAAGCAACGCGGTACTGTCAGGAGACCAGTCCAGCAGGTCCAGTGGATAGCGTGCCTCTTCCGGCACCGTGACCCGGCGCGGCGGAGACTTGGCGGTGAGGTCGATGAGGATGAGTCGCTTATCCGATGCGGTTTCATCATTGTTAAGAGGTTTCGGCCCGACCTCCTGAGGCGGGATCACGTCAGCAGGGGCCAGGACAGCCGCTGTCTTGCGGTCCGGGGAAACTACTAGGGAGAGCATTCCACGAAAAGGAAAGGCCGGGACGCTAGCGAGAATCTGCCGTTCGCCACTCGCTACATCAATCAGGGAGATTTCCACCTGATACTGTTCTCGTGTCTTAGAGAGATTTTCCCTCCCGCTGTCAGCGACGTCGACGGTGCTTGTCATTCCATCCCGCAGCGTTTGGGCGATCTCACCGGCAAACTGCAGTGGGCGCGTGTTCTGGGTGAGTAGTGATGAATTCTGCCCGGCAGGCATCTGCAGGACGAGCAACCTGTGTTCGTCGAGCCAGAGAAATGGTGCGCGTTCGCCTGCCCCCTCCGAGGGTGTACATCCCAGCGACTGGCGCTTCGCGTCTGCTCCTCCACGCAAGTCCAGCGCATTAAGCGGAGAGCCGTAACGCGTCATGGTCATCATGGGCTGCTGCGAAATGCGCCGGATCCCGTCTGTAGCGCGGCTCCACATGTATAGGCGAACGGCATCCCCGCCATGTGGCTCGGCTCCTTCGGGGCGGGTCGATAGAAAGGCGATCCTTTTACTGTCCGGACTCCACTGCGCGCACCAGTTTCCGGCCGCTGCCGCATGCCCATCAGTGAGGTTCCGACGGTCAGATCCATCCCGCCGAACAAGCCAGACATCGGCGCGGGACGGATCAACTTCATAAAAGGTGCGACCGGCCACTTCCCCCTCTCCGGCTGGCCGTTGCACAACGACAGCAAGGTCCTCTCCATCGGGAGAGGGGGCGACCTGCTCCATAGCTACCGTGCGAAGGACATCGTCTATCGTCAGGGGGGCCGCATTTGCCGTTCCGGAGATCAAAGTGATGGCCGTAAAGGCCAGTGAGACGTAAAATGATCTGCGCATGCCCCAGCTTTGATCCCACTAGTGAATATGGCCTCTCAATAGAGGCGCCCATCTTCTCAAAGGCAAGATTTTCGGCTCGTTGCTGCCGACCCCGATGTCGGCAATGGGGCGTATCGGTGGAACGCCTCTACGCCACTATCGGCATCATTTCCCAGTCCCGAGCGGCCGTGGCGCAGCGCCTGCTGTATTGCCAACCCGATCTCTAGCCGAAGCCAATCGGCGCGATGCTCTTCGGGTACCGCGTTCGTCGCCCATTCGGCGTAGGTTCAGTGCCCGTCACTGATGGTAATAACATGCCGCTGCGCGAACCGCTGCGCGGAAAACAGGTCAGTCCCAGCGCGTCGATGCTTTGACGGGTGCTGCGCGCCATCGGCCATTGAACATCCGCCACCCGATTAGACCCGCGCCGACGCCTAATAGGCCGCCGACGAGGTAGGCCGTTGGCGCATTGTCCGGCACGAACAAGCCTCCGGCGATATACCCCCCGATTACGGAGGTTCGCGTCACCGCGCCGTAGATAGCGGCGACCTTTCCATGATCGGCGGGCGGGCATTCCGATTGGAGCAGGGTGCGGACCGCGACATTGTGAATGCTGTTCGCGCCGCCGCCCAGGATGAAGGCGACAGCCACGATCGCAAATCCGATCGGTGCAAGGCCGATCAACAGCATCGTCGCGCCCATGACAGCGGCCGTGCCGAACGCAGTTTGGCCGATCCTATGGCCGATGGCGCGCTGGGCCAGCGCAGCGCCGATCAGCATCCCGCCCGCCCATAGCGCTGTTAACACACCGAAGGCGGTTGGCCCGCTGCCCATTGTCACCATGACGAGGAACACGAATGCAACGTCAGCAATGGCGGTCGCGAACACTTCAAAGCTGAGTGCGCCTGTCACCACCATCAAGCGCCGATTGCGGAGCAGCGGCAGATAGTCCGCAAACAGGGTTTGCTCCTCCTGGTCGCCCCGGTGCGGTTTGCGCCGCAAGCCGCTCGCCAGCACGACGAGCGCAAGAAGGGCAAAACTGAGGGCATCGGCGAAAAGCGCATTGCGCGATCCGATCCAGCCCACAAGCACGCCACCCGCGACAGGGCCAGCGAGCATTCCAAGACTGCGCACCAATTCGAGAAGGGAATTGGCGCGCGCGAGCGTCGTTCCCAATCCGCTCGCCAACACTGGTATCAGCGCGAATGTCGCCGCGCTACTGGCCGTGAACAGGACGCTCAGCAGCACGGCACCTCCGAGCGTGAACATGGGGTAGTGGGCTATGAGCGCAATCACGCCCGCTTGCAGCGCCGATGCGACGGCCAAAATACGAGCCGCGTCCCGGCGGTCGATCAACTGGCCTACATAGGGCGCGGCGATAAGGCCGGGAAGCAACTCTGCGATCAGCAGCACTGGCACCGCGTAGGCGGGAGCGTTCTCGGCGGTACGGAACATCAGCGTCAGCAGCGTGATTTCGTCGCCGACGGTCGAAATAGTCAGCGCCGCCAGGACCAGCCATCCCCAGCCTCGCCGGAACTCAACGCCCACTCACTTGCCCTTCCACGCTGGCCCTCTCTTTGCGGATTACTCTGTGCAGACGAGATCGCAATTGACGATCAGGTGAAACCCGGCGCGATCCACGGGGTTTTCGTCAGGCAGGACCAAGCTACTCGACGACGAAAACGGTACGGAGGCTACAATCAGCGGGAGCTTGTTCTTCCTCGTAGAGTCGCACCCGATCAATCGCTTTCAACTGGGATACTGTGAACGGCCGTGACGATTCGAAATAAGCTGCGGCGTGTGAACCATTCCAGATCGCAATTCGGTAGCGGCGGTTTGTCTTACGCTGCCCGAACCGTGCGGGATTGTCTGCGGCGGCGGCCTAAATTATTCGACCGTCCGGACGACGGGCCCAACCGATACCGTAAACGTGCATTTCACCAAATGAACCTTCCCAGCGGAAGCTGCCTCCGTGTATACCTCCGTCCAGGGTTGTCACTTTCTCCCCGTGCAGAAGATCAATTATTGGCGAATAGCCACAGAACCTTGCAGGCCCTTCGATTTCGCTAGCTTTGGCGGGTTCAGGGGCTGCTGCGACAAGCGCAAGAAACCCGATAGACAACAACTTCATACCCGATCCCTTTGAGCTTATATTGCTGGCTTGAGCTACCATCGCCCTCCTCGAAAATAGGCGATACCCCCCGCCTGCCATGTCAACTCCGACTGATTGCAGCCTCGCAGCCTCTGCCCTCGTCTCAGCATCAAAATTACTTGGGCGGCCGGATCAAAGCCGCAATGCCTTCCGCTTCCCGTACATAGAAGGAGTATGGGTGGTGCCCCACTGTCACGACATCGATTTTTTCGGGATATAATATCTGGGTGGCGGCTCGTTCGCTCCCGAACTGGAATCGATTCTATCAATAGGGCAGATCCGGGAAATCGCATCCTCGAGTCGCTGAGCAGTATCTTTGTCGAGTACCCACGCAGCCCGTTTCATTGAGGTATAAGGTGCATCCTTCACCGATACCTGGCTGCGACCAACTGCCGTTCCACGCCAAAGACCATCTGCATTCCGGGCGACGATGATGCTGTACTCTTGTGTAGCCAAATGGCCGCCTTTGCCGTGCAACATGACCATCGGTGGAACGTTAGGCATTGGTTCATGCATCGCCTGCCGCAACGCGCGATGTTCTTCGATATCAGATGTTGTCGGCTTTAGTTGATCCGTGGCTACGGGGACGCAAACTGGGATCGCGATCGTCGGATCAGCCACAGAAGCCGAAGCAAGGAAAAATAGTCCGATCATTTTTCCAGGATGTATTTTTATCAGGCCTCTGGCAACCTGGAAGGCCGCCGAATATCCCGGCTTCCCCGCTGCTCCTGATCGAAATCCCCGAAAATCATGCGATAGTGGCTGCCCATTTGCACCACGGCCCATTGCGCAGTTGCGGAATTGCTTTCGCAGGTGCAATATCGCGCACGCCGACTGGCTCGGCACCTCTCCTAACTAACTAAGGCCGGCATCCGCGTCGGCCTTTTTTGTTAGCCGAAATCTATTTCAGCTTCGGAATAATAAGATTCCGTCACGGTTGATAGCGGCGCGACAGTCATGCGAAAGCGTCCGGCTTTGCCGGACGCGCGATTTTTCAGCCGCTTGGCCGTGATTTGTTTCCGGGTTGGCCTTGTCCCGAAAGGACACCCGGAGGCGCGCTCGCCTCCGGGTCGCTGCACTGTCAGGCCGCCTGCGCCATGGGCGGCTGCATCTTCGCAGGAACAGTCTCCGGCGTATCGCGCAGCGCCGAAATCTTGCTGCATCGTTCAGCGCTACCGACGCCGCCGCGTTCGGTGTAGGCGGACGGCGGGAAGGTCATCCAGCGCGGCACCCAGCCCTCTTGCTTTTCGCGGCCATTCGTTCCGGCGAGGCAATCGCGAACAATCTGACGCTGTACCTTGGCGCTTTTTGCCGCATTGGCGCTGGCAACCGTGTCGCCTGCCACGTCTGCGATGATCCTGCCGATGACCTCCCTGTCGCGGATGCTGTCGAGCAAGGCGTCGTCGGCCTGCCAGACTGCCGCCATATCCACCTTGAGCAGCGCGCCCAACAATTCGACCGTCGTGCTTCCCGCCGTCAGTGTCTCGCCCATGACGACAGCAAGGACGGACATGACCATTTCGTCGGGAAGGCCCATCAGATGGTTGAACAGCCCCGGCAAGCCATGATCGCCTGCATAGCCGCCCGTGACGGTGGGCGTCTCGGGATCGAAGCCGAGCAGGTCCAGAACCGCGCGGCGCTCGGCGTCGAAGATGGCTTCCGATGCGCTGGCTTCCACGCTCTCCGCGATGGCATCCGTATTGGCCCGCTGCTTCTCCACATCCACCCGCCACAGGGGCGAACCGACAATGGCATGGGCCAGCATCAGGCGAAGCGCCATCGCGGGCTGCGAAAGCAGGGACGCGCGCACGGCGGCATGCCGGTGAAGATCGATATAGTTCTGAGTAGGAGCGCTGACCTCCGGGCGCAGGGGCTTTGATAGGCTTTCTCCTGCCTCGCGCTTACCGGCTTCCTTCCCGGTGATGTAGCCCTCATGGAATGTCACTTCGCCGCGATGGCTGATCGCAATATAGACCCGTCCGCCTTTCTTCTTCTGGCAGCGCTCATGCTCCCATGGGTGGAAATATTCGCCGCGCTCCATTACGACGACCTCCGGCCAACCTGCCTCCCGGTAGGCAGCCGCACGTTCCTCGATCGCGACCATCTGCGCCGTCCAGAAATCGGCCCCACAGGCAAAATAGCTGTCCTCGCCGAACAGGTCGGAGACGATTTCGCCGGAATGGCGCTCAACATCGAACAGCGCGACCTTGGTGGAAATGGCCGCACCGCCCATGAGCCACGCCTTGAGGTTCTGGCCCAAGGGGGCTTGGTCGCTCTCGCTGTCAAGCAATGCCAGCCATTCACGCTGTTGCGCCTTGGTGGCAAGGGTCAGGTGCCGCACGGTGATGGCATCGATACGATCAGCCCGATAGAGATTGCGGATGCGCGGCATCAGATTGCCCAGCGCGAGGGTCCGCTTCACCTGTAGCGCAGTCAACCCGAAGGTCAGAGCGATGTCATCCACGCTGCGCCCCTCCCGAACAAGTCGGGTGAAACTTTCGTGGCGCGTCATTTCATCGGGGTCCAACCTCGCGATATTCTCGATCAGCGAGGCTTCCAGCGCCGCCGCGTCGTCACCTGCTTCCATAACTGCACAGGGCAGCGGATCGATGCTCCCGCTTTCCTCGGCAACTGCCAGTGCGGCATGATAGCGCCGTTTGCCTGCCACGATCTCGTAGGCGTCGGGCGAACCATTTTCCCGCACGATCAGCGGCACGAGCACACCCCGCGCGCGCACCGAAGGCAGAATGTTAGTGATGTCTGGAGCCTTCTTTCCCCCGCGCATGTTGGCGGAAGACACCGAGAGGCGGGCGATATCGATATGCTTGAGTTCCATGTTCCTTCACTCCTCTTCGCATCATCCCGGCCCCGGAATGCGGGGTGGGCGGCAAGAGCGCACCGGCAGGCGCGGCGACAGAGGCGGACTGCGCCCGTAAGGGCTGGAACGAAGAGGAAGACCCGGCGCAGCCGGGTTGCGGGCCGCCGCGACGCGCCTAGAGGGAAGTGACGATCACACCGCTTGCCGGAGCCGGTTTACGCCATCGCGCCCAGGCGCGATGTCTGCATGGGAGTGGCGCAGCCACTTCCCGCGTCAGCGATCGTTACGCCGGAAGGTGCCGAGACGGCGCATAGCGCTGGCTCGGTGGAGCGCAGCGGAATAGAGCGCGGCCAGCGCCCCGGTGCTGAGTCGCCCATGAATCATGCGAGCCAAGGAGTCCAATCCCCACGAATGGGAACAATGGATCGATAGAGGTTGCTTCAGGCAGTCGGTCATGCGTCGATCCGAGACCGGATGAAGGCTGCGCGCTTCTCGACGGATACAAGCGGCAAATGGACAAGCTGATAGCCTAGCGACGTGTAGGCATGCACCATGGCCTCGAATGTTGCCTTCGCTTCATCTTCGCTCTGCTGCCGTTCGGTATCCTGTTCGTAAATTGCAGGCCAGTGAGGGGCGATGAAGACGCGCTCGGCGTAGCGCAGAACTTCTGCGGCATGCATCAGAGCGACCGGAACGTCGAGGCCGCAAAGCTGAAGATAGCCCACGATATCGGGAAGGCCCCGGTCGAAAATCACCTGTCCCTGAAGGGAGCCAGCCTCCTTGTAGGCATGTAATTCCCGGGTAAACATCTTGGCAGCAAACGCAGCGCGATCGGCCCACGGCGAAGCGCTCCCGTCCTTGGCGACCTCATCTATGATGATCGCCCGCCCCGTCTCCGGCATGCAGTGAAAGCCTTGGGTGGACAGAAATTGGATCAGAGTGGTTTTGCCGGAACCTGGTCCGCCCGTGATGATGTGGAATCGTCCGGACATACGCCGTATCTCTCAGCCTCCTTCAGCTTCGCATTCATGAGTTTGACGCCGGCGAACCGGCGAGACAGCCGTGCCACCGCATTCGGCGTGATAGCCTCTTGCGCAAGGCGCGCGATTCGCACAATCTTCTGTCTTGGCGGGCAGGCCATCGGGGAAAGGACCGATGGATATGCCGAATACATCATAGCTCAAATGGTCTGAGGCGGATCGGCGAGCGTAAAAAGCGTGGCAATCAGGCAACAATGCCTGAGAAAAACGCATGCGGAACCGAAGCGGGCAAATTCCCGCCAAGTCCCGCTATGACCGCCGATGTCCCTCTCCGTCCCTCCATAGCCCTATGATTGGCATCCGGCCTTTATAAAGGTCGAGCGCGCGCATCTTGTCTTGCGCGGAAACTGCGCCATTCTGGGCTTTAGGGGGCATCGCCAACGCATGATTTGAAAGCCTCCCCAATGTCGAATGCAGAACGTATTATCCGTCTCGATACCGTCCGTGCCCGCACCGGGCTTTCCCGCTCGACCATCTATCGCAAGATAGCCGACGGCACTTTTCCTGCCCAACTCAAGATCAGCGTCCATGGCGCGGGCTGGCATGAGTCCGCCGTCGAGCGCTGGATCGCTAATCCCGCTGGCTACAGGGCCGACAACGACAACCCGTCCTCTCAGGGAAAGGCGGGCCATGGAAAAGGGTGACGATACTGCGGCTCCCAATCGCTTGCGCCCCGCCAACGACAACGAACCGGAATCCGACCTGTCCGGGATGAGTGTCGAAGCCGCGCTATCGCACATCGCGCAAGCCATCGGTCGGCATATCGCGCGCCAGCATATCCGGGCACGCAAAGCGGCCAATGACAATGATTCTGGACCACCACTACGGCCGCCGGAACCTTGACTTTTCGAAGGTTTTGCCTATTATGACCATGATAAATGGAGATGTGGTTATGGTAGTCGAAACGCATCCTGATAGCTGGACGGTAGCGCAGGCCAAGGCGCGCCTGAGCGAAGTCATCGAGAAGGCGCGGCGCGAGCCCCAGGCGATTACGCGTCACGGCAAAAGCGCCGTCGTCGTGGTCGATGCCGAACTATGGGAACGGGTTCAACGTCGCCAGCATCGTGGCAGCTTCGCCGACTTCCTGCTGACCTCGCCGTTGCGCGGATCGGGTCTTGAGGTCGATCGCCTCAAGGATGGTGTTCGCGAGATTGATCTATGAGTTTCCTGCTCGACACCAACATCATCTCAGAGGGAGCGAAGCCGCGTCCTGATCCCGGCGTGATGGATTGGCTGGCGTCGGTGGATGAGGAGGATCTGTTCCTGAGCGTGGTATCGCTAGCCGAACTGCGCCACGGCATCGAGCGCATGGACAAGGGGGCACGACAGTCGGGCCTCGACATCTGGCTGACCGAACAACTGGCGCCGCGATTTGAGGAAAGACTGCTCTCCATCGACAGCGTAACGGCGGATCTGTGGGGCCGTATTGTCAATCGAGCACAAGGCGCGGGCCGCACCATGGGCGCGATGGATGCTTTCATCGCCGCCCATGCGCAGCAGCACGAACTTACACTCGTCACTCGCAATATTTCCGACTTCGAGGCGACTGGTATCCGCCTGTTCAACCCTTGGACCGAAGGGAAAGCCTGATGAATCGCGTTGCCCTATACGCTCGCTATTCCTCGGATCAGCAAAGCGCGGCATCGATCGAGGATCAGATTCGCATCTGCCGCGAGCGCGCAGCGCGCGAGGGCTGGCATGTCGTAGGCCTCTATGATGATGCCGCGATCTCCGGCGCCAGCATGATCCTGCGCCCCGGTATCCAAGCGCTGGTGCAGGATGCGCAGGCGGGCAAGTTCGATATTGTCCTTGCCGAAGCGCTGGACCGGGTGTCGCGCGATCAGGCGGATGTGGCGACGCTCTTCAAGCATCTCCAGTTCGCCCGCGTGCCGCTCGTCACGCTCGCCGAAGGCGAGATTTCCGAACTGCATGTTGGCCTCAAGGGCACGATGAACGCCCTGTTCCTGAAAGACCTCGCGAAGAAGACCCATCGCGGACAGCGCGGGCGTGTAGAGAAGGGCTTTTCGGCAGGACCGGTAGGCTATGGTTATCGCACGGTGCGGCGACTTTCCTCCGAAGGCGAGTTGGTACGCGGCGAATGCCGGATCGAACCGTCAGAGGTTCCCATTGTCGAGCGAATCTTCCGCGAGTTCGCGGCGGGCAAGAGTCCCCGCGCTATCGCGCGCGATCTCAATACCGACGGCATTCCCGGTCCATCGGACCGTCCTTGGAGCGACACTACCATACGCGGCAAGCGGAGCCTCGGCATCGGCATCCTCAACAACGAAATGTATGTCGGCGCCCGGGTCTGGAACCATAAGCAGTCCGTCAAGGACCCACACACCGGCCGGACCGTGCGTCGTCCCAATCCGGAGTCCGAATGGGTTCGAGCCGAAGCGCCTCAGCTGCGCATCATCAGCGATGATGTTTGGCAGGCGGTAAAGCATCGGCAGGACGTGCTTGGCGAGCAATATAAGCCGATGATCGACGGCGTTCATGCGGCGCAGGCGAGCCGGATGCATAAGGCGCGGCGCCCGGTCACCCTCCTATCGGGTCTTGTCGAATGCGGCATGTGCGGGGGCAAGGTCGGTCTGGCGGTCAATGGCCGCTTTGGCTGTATGAACTATCATCGCCGGCATACCTGTGCCAACAGCCGCACCATTCGCCGCGATGCGCTGGAAGAGCGGGCGCTTGCGGGTCTGCGTGAACGGCTGGTGTCACCGGAAAAGGTCCAGGCGGCCGTTACCGCCTATGCCGAGTATATCAACCGCCATAATCGCGAGCAGCGGGTGCAGATTGAAGTCGATCGCCGCTCACTGGACAAGATCGAGCGCGCCATTGCCGGAATTATGACTGCTATCGAGGATGGGCTCTATCAGCCCACGATGAAGGCCCGCATGGCGGAGCTTGAACGGCAGAAGAGTGAAATCGCCGCCCGCATGGCGCTCGCCCCCCAGGCTGTTCCTGACGTTCATCCCGGCGTCGCTGAAATCTACAAGCGGGAGATGGAACGCTTCTCCCAAGCGCTGGAAGACCCGGAGACCCGGCTCGACGCCTCTGACGCCATTCGTTCGCTCATCCACCGGATCGTACTGCATCCCGGCGAGAAGCGCGGCGAAATCCATGCCACGCTTCATGGTGCCTTGATGGGCATCCTCGATTTTGCAAAGGAAGATGCCCGATCTGAACCCGTTGTTACGACAAAGGTGGCTCAGGGTTCGCTGGCATGACGGGACAAGGGCCAGTCCGCACCCCGCCCCTCCCGGCATTCGTCCGCGCTGCCTAGAACACCACGTTGCGCACGAAGCGCAGCAGGTCCGTTCCGCGATTGACGAAGACATAGGGGCGGTCGCTGCTGAAGATGAGGAAGTCGCCCGCCGCGATCGTGCGCGTGCCGGCATCCATCTCGACCGTCAGCACCCCTTCCACCACATAGAGCATCTCGTGCCAGTTGGCGGCGTCCGCCTCGGCCGGGTAGCGGTCGCCCGGCGCCAGCGACCAGGTCCATAGCTCCGCCTCGCGCGCGGCCGGCACGGTGCCGAGCAGGGTCGCGCGGCTATGCGCATCCTCGCCCTGCCAGGCGAGGGTATCGATCCGGCTATTATCCGGCATGTCGGGCGCGCGCACGACGTGCGAGAAGCTGACGTCCAGCGCCTGCGCCAGCCGGTCGAGCGTCGACAGGCTGACATTGGCCTCGCCGCTCTCGATCCCCACCAGCATGCGTCGGCTGACCCCGGCCGCGCTGGCCAGCGCATCCTGGCTCAGCCCCTTGGCGGCGCGCAGGCGGCGGATATTGCCCGCGACATGGGAAAGAACGTCCGGGCGCGGGACTTCGACTTGACTGTGCAATATATTGCTCATAACGCGATGTGCATTATGTTGCACAATGCCGCCCTCGACAAGAGCCCTGCGCCCCGGCTGATGATCGGCCGTCCCGAACTCGCGCTGATCGGGATCACCGTGCTGTGGGGCGCGACATTCCTGATCGTGCATCATGCCATGCAGCAGAGCGGGCCGCTCTTCTTCGTGGGGATGCGCTTCGGCACGGCGGCGCTGCTCGCGCTGCCGCTCGCCTGGCCGGTGTTGCGCGGCCTGACGGCGCGCGAACTGCTGGCCGGGTCGATGATCGGCCTTGGCATCTTCTGCGGCTACACGCTCCAGACCTGGGCGCTGCAGACCATATCCAGCAGCACATCCGCCTTCATCACCGCCGCCTATGTGCCGCTGGTGCCGATCCTCCAATGGGCGATATTGCGGCGGCGGCCGCGCTGGACCAGCTGGGTCGGCGTCGCGCTGGCCTTTGCCGGCCTGATCCTGATCGCCGCCCCGCGCGAAGGGCTGTCGCTGGGCAAGGGCGAGGCGCTGACGCTCATCAGCACGCTGGCGATCGCGCTGGAAATCATCTTCATCAGCCTGTGGGCCGGCAAGGTCGACATTGCCCGCGTCACGCTGGTGCAACTGGCGGTCACGTCGCTGCTCGCCTTCGGCCTGATGGCGCCGATGGGTGAGGCGATCCCGCCCTTTTCCTGGACGGTGATCCTGTCGGCCTGTGGCCTGGGCGCTATGACGGCGCTGATCCAGTTCGTGATGAACTGGGCGCAGCGCACCGTATCGCCGACCCGCGCGACCCTCATCTATGCCGGCGAGCCAGTCTGGGCCGGGATATTGGGCCGGATCGCGGGCGACCGCCAGCCCGCCACGGCGCTGGCCGGCGCGCTGCTGATCATCGCCGCCGTGATCGTGAGCGAACTGAAGTTCGAGCGCCGGGGCAAGGACTGATCCCTTCCCCCGGCCACGCTTCGATCAGGCCCGCTTGAAGACCGGCGCGCGCTTTTCGAAGAAGGCCATGAACGCCTCCTGCGCTTCGGGCGAGGCCAGCGCTTCGCGGAACAGGCGCGCCTCCTCCGCGATCCGGGCCTGCAAGGCGGCGGGATCGCCCTTCATCAGCCGGCGCGTCGCCATCAGCGCCTGGGGCGGCTTGGCCATCAGCGCCGCCGCCTTGGCGCGGGCATGGTCGAGCAGCGCGTCCCCTGTCACGATCGCCGTCACGAAACCGGCGCGATCCGCCCCTTCCGCATCCATCGGCTCGCCCAGCATCAGCATCGCCGCCGCCCTGGCATGCCCCATGATCGCGGGCGCGAGCAGGCTGGAGCCGGCCTCCGGCACGATGCCCAGATTGACGAAGGGCATGACGAAGCGCGCGTCGGGCGCGGCATAGACCAGGTCGCAATGGAACAGCATCGTCGTGCCAACGCCCACGGCCAGCCCCTGCACCGCCGCGACGATCGGCTTGTCGAAGGCGGCAATCGCGCTGATGAAATCGAAGGCGGCGGCCCCGCCCTCCGGACCGGCCATGAAGTCCTTGAGGTCATTACCGGCGCAAAAGGCGTCGCCCCGCCCCGCGAACAGCACCACGCCAATCTCCGGCCGGCTCGACGCATCGGCCAGCGCGGCGATCATCGCACGATACATCGGCCCGGTCAGTGCATTCTTCTTGTCGGGCCGGTCGATATGGATTTCGAGCACGCCGTTCGTCTCGATGATGGCGATATGGTCGCTCACGCAAATTCTCTCCCGATACTCTGTGCCAAGGCTGTTGGCCCAGAGGATGGGGCGGCGTCTATCCTTTTCCAAGCCCCTTCCCTATGCCCGGAAACATGATGACTCGCCTGCGCCTGATCCTCGATCCCTTCCTCGTCCTGCTGCTCTGCACCGTTGCCCTAGCGTCGGTCCTGCCCGCCCGCGGCCAGGGCGCCCATGTCGCATCCATCGTTGCGGATGCCGGCATCGTGCTGCTTTTTTTCCTGCATGGGGCAAAATTGTCGCGCGAGGCGATCTGGGGCGGTGCCAAGGCGTGGCAACTCCATCTCGCGACTCTGGGCACGACGTTCCTCTTCTTCCCGCTGGTCGGCATCCTGCTGCAACAGATCGGCGCGATCCCGGAGAATATGCGCGCGGGCCTGCTGTTCCTGGCGCTGCTGCCATCGACGGTGCAAAGCTCGATCGCCTTCACCGCGATCGCGCGCGGCAATGTCGCCGCCGCCGTGGTCAGCGCGTCCTTCTCCAACCTGCTCGGCATCGTGCTGACGCCGCTGCTGGTGGCATTGCTGATGCAGCGGGGCGGCAGCAACCTCATCTCCCTTTCCTCGGTCGAGGGGATCATGCTGCAATTGCTGCTGCCCTTCGTGCTGGGCCATCTTGCCCGCCCCTGGATCGGCGGCTTCGTGTCGCGGCACAAGACGCTGGTCGGCCGGGTCGATCGCACCTCGATCCTGCTGGTGGTCTATTCCGCCTTCAGCGCGGCGGTGGTCGAAGGGCTATGGCACCGGGTCTCGCGCGCGGAACTGGCGCTGCTCGCGCTGCTCTGTATCGCCATGCTGGTGATCGTGCTGCTCTTCACCTGGGGGCTTGGCCGGCTGCTCGGCTTTTCCCGCGAAGATGCGATCGTGCTGCAATTTTGCGGCTCGAAGAAGAGCCTTGCCTCGGGCGTGCCGATCGCCGGCGTCCTCTTCCCCGCAGCGGCCGTCGGGCCGATCATCCTGCCGGTCATGCTGTTCCACCAGATTCAGCTGATGGCTTGTGCCCTGCTGGCACGGCGCTATGGGGCGCAGGCGGCCGATAGGGCCGATTTGCAGATGGCAACCATATCATGACCCAACCGATCCTGACCGACATTCCGATGGAGAGCTTCCTCTCCCACATCGACGCCGTGGCCGGCGCGATCGCCAAATCGGACTGGCGGCCCGACTATATTGTCGGCGTCGGGCGCGGCGGGCTGGTGCCGGCCACCTATCTGTCCCACGCCATCAGCCAGCCGATGCTGTCGGTCGACCTGTCGGCCCAGGTCGTGGGCTTTTGCGACGAACTGCTCGACAAGCTGGTGGCGATGGCGCTCGAAGGATCGCGCCTGCTGTTCGTCGACGACATCAATGACAGCGGCCGCACGATCAACCAGTTGCGCGCGGCGCTGGCCGGCGCGCCGGCCGATCATCTGCGCTTTGCCGTGCTGATCGACAATGTCAGCTCGGCCGCCAAGGTCGAATATCGCGCGACCACGATCGACCGCATCGTCACCAAGGACTGGTTCGTCTTCCCCTGGGAAGCGGTCGCCAGCCGCGCGTCGATCCTGTCCGACTGGGGCGAAGTGCCCGAACGGACCAGCTGAGAATAGCTGTCACAAAAATATAATGGAAATTCCCCGCCCGCTCGTTATACGAGCGTACAACTGCAATGGGGCATGCGGGGTAGATGGGCGAGACGGGATGCGGACCGGATCCGGACGCGGGCTATAGCCTGCCGGCATGGACCTATAGCGATCCCGAATTTTTCGCCGTCGAAACCCTTCGCATCTTCCGCCCGAGCTGGCAGATCGTCGCCCATGACAGCGACCTGCCAGCACCGGGCGATTTCCATGTGCTGGACTATCTTGGCGAGAGCATCATCGTCATCCGCGGGGATGACGGCGAAGCCCGCGCCTTTACCAACGTGTGCCGCCACCGCGGCGCGCGCCTAGTGGACGGGCCCTCGGGTCGCACCAGAAAGCTGGTCTGTCCCTACCATGCCTGGACCTATGGTCTGGACGGTTGCCTGACGGGCCTGCCAATGGCGGGCAGCTATGGCAATCTCGACCGGTCCAGGCATGGACTTTCCCCCGTCGATATCGAGAATTTCCACGGCTTCCTGTTCGTCCGGCTGGAGGATGATGGCGGACCGTCGGTGGCGCAGATGATGGCGCCCTATGTCGACGAGATCGCGCCCTATCGCTTTTCCGAACTGCGCGCGCTTGGCCGCGTCACGCTGCGCCCGCGTGCGGTGAACTGGAAGAATATCGGCGACAATTATTCCGACGGCCTGCACATCGCCGTCGCCCATCCCGGCCTCAAGCGGCTGATGGGCGATGGCTATGGCGTCGAAGCCAGCCCCTATGCCGACAAGATGTGGGGGCCGATCCTCGACCGCCCGTCCGCCAACCTGTCCGAGCGCGCCTATCAGCATTTCCTGCCGGCCGTCCCGCATCTTCCGCCCGATCGGCAGCGGCTTTGGACCTATTTCAAGCTCTGGCCCAATTTCGCCTTCGACATCTATCCCGACCAGGTGGATTTCATGCAGTGGCTGCCGGTGTCGCCGACCCAGACGCTGATCCGCGAGATCAGCTACGCCCTGCCCGATGACCGTAGGGAGATGAAGGCGGCCCGCTATCTCAACTGGCGCATCAACCGCCAGGTCAATGCCGAGGATACGGAACTTGTCGCCCGCGTGCAGGCGGGCATGGCGTCGGACAGTTTCACCGTCGGTCCGCTGAGCGACCAGGAGGTCGCGCTGCGCCATTTCTGCGCGCGGATGCGCACCATCATTCCGCAGGCGCGTCAGCATCGCGCGCCGAAAATGGGATGGTCTTTCGACTATCATGATTCTCGTCATTCCCGCGCAGGCGGGAATCCATCCCCCGACCTCACCTATGGGGAGATGGCTGGAGATGGATCCCCACCTACGCGGGGATGACGGCGCTTTTTCGGGGAGGGATATGTTGTGACCAAAGCCTATGACGCCGTCATCATCGGCGCGGGCCATAATGGCCTCGTCTGCGCCTTCTACCTCGCCCGTGCCGGCTACAAGGTGCGCATGGTGGAGCGCCGCGATGTCGTCGGCGGCGCGGCGGTGACCGAGGAATTTCACCCCGGCTTCCGCAACTCGACCGCCAGCTACACGGTCAGCCTGCTCAATCCCAAGGTCATCCGCGACATGAAGCTGGCCGATCATGGCTATCGCGTGATCGAGCGGCCGATCAGCAATTTCCTGCCCCAGCCCGATGGCGGCTATCTGAAGCTGGGCGGCGGGCTGGAGCGAACCCAGGCCGAGTTCGCCCGGTTCAGCGCGCGCGATGCCGCGACCCTGCCCGCTTATTATGACGCGCTGGAAGTGGTGGCCGATGTGCTCCGCGATCTGGTGCTCAAAAGCCCGCCCAATGTCGGCGATGGCCTGACCATGGTGGTCGAGGCGCTGAAACAGGGCCGCCGCGTCGCAGGGCTCGATATCGAGCAACAGCGTGACGTGCTGGACCTGTTCACCAAATCGGCCCGAACCTTCCTCGACAGTTGGTTCGAGAGCGAGGCGGTCAAGGCCGCCTTCGGCTTCGACGCGGTCGTCGGCAATTTCGCCTCTCCCGACACGCCGGGCAGCGCCTATGTGCTGTTGCACCATGTGTTCGGCGAAGTGAACGGCAAGAAGGGCGCCTGGGGCCACAGCGTCGGCGGCATGGGCACGATCACCCAAGCCATGGCGAAGGTCGTGCAGGCGATGGGCGTCGAGATCAGCCTGGAGGCGCCGGTCGAGCATATATTGGTCGATGGCGACCGCGCCGTCGGCGTGAAGCTGGCCAGCGGCGAGGAAGTGATGGGTGCCAGCATCATCGCCAATGTAGGCCCCAAGCTGCTCTATGAGCGGATGATGCAGCCGGCCGACCTACCCGCCGATTTCCTGAAGCGGATCAGGGCGTTCAAGGCGGGATCGGGCACCTTCCGCATGAATGTCGCGCTGTCCGCCCTGCCCGACTTCACCTGTCTGCCCGGCATTGGCGAGCATCACCAGTCGGGCATCATCATCGCGCCAACGCTCGACTATATGGACCGCGCCTATCTGGACGCGAAGCGCGACGGCTGGTCGAAGGCGCCGATCGTCGAGATGCTGATCCCGTCGACCATCGACGACAGCCTGGCGCCCGAGGGATGCCATGTCGCCAGCCTCTTCTGCCAGCAATTCGCGCCCGAACTGCCTGATAGGCGCAACTGGGACCATGAGCGCGAGACAGCGGCCGACCATATCATCGCCACGGTCGAGGCCCATGCGCCGGGCTTTGCGAAGAGCGTGATCGCCCGCCAGATCCATTCGCCGCTCGACCTGGAACGCAAGTTCGGCCTGGTCGGTGGCGACATCATGCATGGCAATCTGACGCTGGACCAGATGTGGGCGGCGCGGCCTGTGTTGGGGCATGGCGCGTATCGCGGGCCGGTGAAGGGCCTCTATATGTGCGGCGCGGGCACCCATCCGGGCGGCGGCGTCACCGGCGCGCCGGGCCATAATGCCGCGCGTGAGGTGCTGAAGGATCGCGCCCTGTGGGGGAAATGGCGCGGCCGGGCCTGATCGGGTCTTTCCCCGCCTTGCCCCAACCGAAAGCCTGGCCTAAAGACCCGGCTCATGCCCGACATCTTCATTCCTGATGCAACGCCCGAGCTGACCGGCCGGGCGCTGTTCCCGCACCGGCACCTGCTGTCGATCGCCGACCTCAAGCCCTGGGAAATCCGTTTCCTGCTGGACGAGGCCGAACATTGGGCCCGCACCAACAAGGGCCAGGCGCGCAAGCATGACGACCGGCTGGCGGGCATGACCCAGATCAACGCCTTTTTCGAGAACAGCACGCGCACCCTGCTGTCGTTCGAGATCGCCGGCAAGCGGCTGGGCGCCGACGTCGTCAACATGGCCGCGGCTACGTCCAGCGTGAAGAAGGGCGAGACCCTGATCGACACCGCCATGACGCTCAACGCCATGGCCGCCGACGTGATCGTCATCCGCCATGCGAGTTCCGGCGCGGTCGCGCTGATCGCGGACAAGGTCGACTGCCCGGTGCTGAACGCGGGCGATGGCTGGCACCAGCATCCCACGCAGGCGCTGCTCGATGCGCTCACCATCCGCCGCCGCAAGGGCGGGTTCGAGGGGCTGGTGGTCGCCATCTGCGGCGATGTGCTCCACAGCCGCGTCGCCCGATCCAACATGCTCTGCCTCGCCGCACTGGGCGCGCAGGTGCGTGCGGTCGCCCCGCCCACCCTGTTGCCACCCGAGGTCGAGATGCTGGGTGCCACCCCCTATAGCCGGATGGAAGACGGGCTGGATGGCGCCGATGTCGTCATGATGCTGCGCCTGCAGAATGAGCGGATGGACGGCGCCTTCATCCCGTCGGCGCGCGAATATCATGCACTTTACGGCCTGACCCCCGAACGGCTGGCGATCGCCAAGCCCGACGCCCTGGTCATGCACCCCGGCCCGATGAACCGGGGCGTCGAGATCACCAGCACGGTGGCGGACGATCCGGATCGGTCGGCGATCACCGAACAGGTGGCGATGGGCGTGGCGGTACGCATGGCGTGCCTAGATGTTTTGACGCGCACGGCGCGCGGTGTGGAAGGCTGGGCATGAGCAGGATCGCAATCGTCAACGGCAAGCTGGCCGATCCGGCGGGCGACGCCCTTGTCCCCGGCACCGTCCTGATCGAAGGTGATCGCATCCTGGCCACCGGCGCGGTCGACATTCCTGCCGATGCGCAGCAGGTCGATGCCGGCGGGCTGGTGGTCGCGCCGGGCCTCATCGACCTGGGCGTCTTCGCCACCGACAAGCCCGCCTTCCACTTCGGCGGCATCACCCGCGCCGCCCTGATGCCCGACCAGCGCGCGCCGCTGGACGAGGTCGGCCTGATCCGGGAAGCGACCCGCGCGGGCAAGCCCGACTTCTGGGTCCACCCGATCGCCGCCGCGACCCGCGGCCTCAAGGGCACGGAAATGGCCGAAATGGGCCTGATGCAGATCGCCGGCGCCAAGGCGGTGGGCACCGGTCGCCAGTGGATCGCCGATTCGGGCGTGATGCTGCGCATCCTCTCCTACGCTTCGGGCCTTGGCCTCACCGTCATCGCCCATGCCGAGGATGGCGGCCTGTCCGCCAAGGCGGTGGCGACCAGCGGCGAGACTGCGACGCGCCTGGGCCTTGCCCATGCCCCGGCTTGCGCCGAGGCGATGGCGATCGCGCGCGACATCATGCTGGCGCGCGAAACCGGCGCCGCCATCCATTTCCGTCTGGTCACGACCAAAGCCGGTTTCGACCTGATCCGCGCCGCCAAGGCGGAGGGGCTGAAGGTCAGTTGCGGCATCAGCCCGGCCTATCTGTTCCTGAACGATCAGGCGATGACCGACTTCCGCACCTTTGCGCGCCTGTCGCCGCCGCTGCGATCCGATGCCGATCGCCATGCCAGCATCGCCGCCGTCGCCGACGGCACGGTCGATGTCATCACATCAGGCCATGATCCGCGCGGGCCGGAGGACAAGCGCCTGCCCTTCGCCGACGCATCGCCCGGCATGGCCGGTGCCGAGACGCTGCTGGCGCTCTCGCTCAACCTGGTGCGCGAGGGGCATGTCAGCCTCAACCGGCTGATGACCCTGCTCAGCGCCAATCCGGCGAAGATATTGGGCGTGAATGCCGGCAGCTTTGCGCCCGGCAGCGCCGCCGACCTGATCCTGGTCGATCCCGACGCGCCATGGATCGTCGATTCGGCGAAGATGGCGGCCTCCGCCGGCAACACGCCGTTCGACAAGGTACCGGTGCAGGGCCGCGCGCGCCGCATCATGAAAGGCGGGCAGTTTTTCTAGAGCCTGATCGTCGGAGGTGGAAGCGCTCGGCGCTTTCACCGATGGCGTGAATCAGGCTCTATTCCTTGAATCAAGGCCTAAGCGGACTGGCGTTGCAACTCGCCGGGCCGCCGCCCCTTGCGCTGCCGCTTGTCCGCATAGAGCCGCGTGTCGGCGACATGCAGGACGGCGGCGGCCTCCGCCCCGTCCTGCGGGAAGCTGGCGATGCCGAAACTGCTGCCGACCGACAGGCTGCGCCCCTGCCAGCCCACCGGCGCGGCGATCGCCTGCCGGATGCCCGGCATGCGCCGATGCAGGGCGTCGACATCGGTTTCCGCATCATGGAGCAGCGCAAATTCGTCGCCGCCCAGCCGCGCAATGCTCACCGCGTCCGGCATCAAGGCCCGCAACCGACCGCCCAAGGATGTCAGCAGCATATCCCCTGCCTGATGGCCATGCTGATCGTTGCACTGTTTGAAGCCGTCAAGATCGGCGAGCAGCACGCTGAAGGCCGCGCCCCGCTCCACCCGTTCTTCGATCGCGCGCATGAAGCTCAGCCGGTTGTCGAGCCCGGTCAGCGCATCGGTGCCGGCCAGCCGTGCAAGGTCACGCTGCGACACCAGCATCGCTACCGTCTCGCGAAACTTGCCCAGCACCAGATTGGCCTGCATCACCGTGACGATCGCCATCATCACCGCCATCGCCCGCACGCCCAGATTGTCATAGAGCGCCATCTTCACCAGGATCGGCAACACCGCCGCGCCCATCGCCCCGATCGCGGCGCGCGGCACGCTGAGCAGGGTCGTCGCCGCAACCAGCGCGCCGATGCCAATGAACACCGGCGCCACCATGCAATAATAGATTTCGGTTTCGGTGAAGGCGTTGACCGCCCACAGCCCCGCCACCAGTCCAGCCCCGGTCGCGACATGCGCGACCCGCTTCAGGCTGCGCGCCTGCACCCTGGCGTCGGTCGCGATCGGCACGCCGCGCCAGCGCAGCAGGGATATCGCACAGGCCAGGAAGATCAGCGCAGGCGGCGTCACCTGTTGCCACAAGGGCAGATCGCCCATCACCGCGAGCGCCATCGCGACGGCATTGGCCATGATCAGCAGGCACAAAAGCGGCAGCGCCTGATGGAAACGGCGATATTGGGTATCCAGCACAGCCTCGCGCGCGCTGTCCGGCACCGGTGCCGTGAACGGGCCGTCCCAGCCCTTCAGCCGCTGTTGCCAGCGCTTTTCCGCCACTTGTCCGCTCCCTGCCGCCTCGCTGCGAGCGGCCGTTGGTAGCGAAAGGAGGTTAATCCTCCAACAACGGGAAACCCTAACCGGGGAAAACCATGAGGGAGGCGAATCAGGGAACCCTATCGCCGTTCAGGCGCTACCCCTGTTCAGCAGGGGATAATCATGACCGAAACGATCGCCCAGCAGGTGCATGTCGATGCGCCATGGAAAATCCCGCCGCGTGCCTGGTGGGAGATATTGAAGCGCGTCTATGCCGCCATGTCGGCCAATCATCTGGGCCTGCTGTCCGCCGGCGTCGCTTATTATGCCTTCCTGTCGATCGCCCCGCTGCTGGCCGCCGTCGTCCTCACCTATGGTCTGGTCGGCGACCCGCAGATCGTCGCTCGCCACATGCAGGCGATCATCACCGTCGTGCCCGCCGATGCCGCCCAGCTGATCAACGACCAGTTGCTGGGGATGGTCAGCGCACGCAAGCCCGCGATCGGCTTCGGCCTGTTCCTGGCGCTGGGCCTGGCGGTCTATGGCGCGACCCGCGCCGCCTCCGCGATCATGGAGGCGCTCAACATCGTCTATGCGCAGAAGGAAGGCCGCAACATCTTCGCCTTCTATCGCGTGTCGATGGGAATCACCTTTTCCGCCGTGCTGGTCGTAGTCGCCGGCGTCGTGACCGCGACGATCATCGGCCTGCTCCAGAAATTGCTGACCAACTGGGGACCGGGCGTGCTGTTCGCGATCAAGGCGACGACCTGGATCTGCGCCGGCCTGCTCGCCAGCAGCATCTTCGGCCTGATCTACCGCTTCGGCCCGCATCGCCGCCGGGTGCAATGGCAATGGCTGACCGTGGGATCGATCGCCGCGACGCTGTTCTGGCTGGTGGCGACGCTGGCCGTCTCCTTCTACGTCTCGACCTTCGGCGATTATAACAAGACCTACGGTTCGCTCGCGGCCGTGGTGATCCTGCAGCTCTGGCTGTTCGTCTCCGCCTATATCGTGCTGCTGGGCGCCCAGATCAACGCGGAGGCGGAGCGTCAGACCAGCGCGCATATTCTTGTTGAAGAAGTTGCATAAAGTCGCTTGCCCTCCCCGATAGGCCACGCTAAAGCGCCCTCCTTCGCTGGCTCGGGCCAGTGCAGGAGTGTAGCTCAGTTGGTAGAGCGTCGGTCTCCAAAACCGAATGCCGTGGGTTCGAGTCCCTCCACTCCTGCCAAGCGAACTAGCCGCGAACCTTGAACAATCACGGGTTCGCGGCTAAGTGCGCTTAGCGAAGCATCGGTCGCGAAGCGCGACTGCCTCCCCCGACACCGACTTATCGCGGGAAACGGGAGGGCGGACCGCCGTTTCGCGCTTTGGTATTGATTTTGAAGGTGAGCTGACAGCGCGATGGCGAAGACTTCTCCGAGCGAATTCGTCAATCAGGTGCAGACCGAAGCGAAGAAGATCGTTTGGCCGACCGGCCGTGAAACGATCATGACCGCAATCATGGTCGTCATCATGACCTCATTGCTGGGCATCTTCTTCTTCGGTATCGACACCTTCTTCGGTGCGATCGTCCAGTGGCTGCTGAGCCTCGCATCGGGTCGTTGAACGCTAGGCGTTCAAAAGGGAGTTTAAGACGGTAACATGGCGCGCTGGTACATCATCCACGCCTATTCGGGCTTCGAGAACAAGGTCAAGGAATCGATCCTGACCGAGGCCGAGCGCATGGGCCTGTCGCAACTGGTCGAGCAGGTCGAGGTTCCGACCGAGACCGTGACCGAAGTGAAGCGCGGCAAGAAGGTCCAGGTCGAACGCAAGTTCATGCCGGGCTATGTCCTTGCCAAGCTGGCGATGAACGACGACGTCTATCACCTCGTCAAGAATACGCCCAAGGTCACCGGTTTCCTGGGTTCGTCGGGCAAGCCACAGGCGATCAGCGAGAGCGAAGCCGCCCGCTATTTCGGCGCCCAGAAGGAAGCCGCCGCCGCCCCGAAGCACAAGGTCAATGTCGATTACGAAATCGGCGACAGCGTCAAGGTGCTGGACGGCCCCTTCGCCAGCTTCAACGGCGTGGTCGAGGAACTGGATTTCGAAAAGAACCGGGTCAAGGTGTCGGTGTCGATCTTCGGTCGCGCCACCCCGGTGGAACTGGACTTCGAACAGGTCGAACTGTCGAAGTAACCAGCCGCCGCAAGGCTGTTCAAAAGGGTCGCCCGCTTTTCAGCCGGCGGCCCTTTTTGTTGGGGAAGCCCTGCGCTTTCGGCCGAATCGACCGAATGACAGACTCCCCCTTCCCTTTGGACAAGAAGGTCGCTATAGGGCCGCGCTTCCATGCCTCCCCACGGGGCGGCTGGACATGTGCGGGAGGTTCCCCTTGCGGGAGCCGCTAGACCGCTAAACTTGAACCGGTGAATCTGTCCGCAGATTTACCAGCTATAGAGTGAGTGAAAATGGCCAAGAAGATTACGGGCTATATCAAGCTCCAGGTGCCCGCCGGAGCCGCCAACCCCTCGCCGCCGATCGGCCCTGCCCTGGGTCAGCGCGGCGTGAACATCATGGAATTCTGCAAGGCGTTCAACGCCTCGACGGAAAAGATGGACAAGGGCACCCCGCTGCCGACCATCATCACCGTCTATGCGGACCGTTCGTTCACCTTCGTGACGAAGCAGCCGCCGGCCACCTATCTGATCAAGAAGGCCGTCAACCTGAAGTCGGGCTCGAAGGAGCCGGGCAAGGTCGTCGCTGGCAAGATCACCCGCGCCCAGCTCGCCGAAATCGCCCAGGCGAAGATGGCTGACCTGAACGCGAACGACATCGACGCTGCAACGAAGATCATCGAAGGTTCCGCTCGCGCGATGGGCCTCGAAGTGGTGGAGGGCTAAGACCATGGCAAAGCTGACCAAGAAGGCAAAGGCCCTGGCGACCGCGATCGACCGCGAAAAGCTGCACGGCGTTGACGAAGCGCTGGGCCTGATCAAGACCCACGCCACCGCCAAGTTCGACGAAAGCGTCGAAATCGCGATCAACCTGGGCGTTGACCCGCGTCACGCCGACCAGATGGTCCGTGGCGTCGTCACCCTGCCCGCCGGCACCGGCAAGGACGTTCGCGTCGCCGTGTTCGCCCGCAACGACAAGGCCCAGCAGGCGCTCGACGCCGGTGCCGACATCGTGGGCGCCGAAGACCTGCTCGAATCGATCCAGGCCGGCAACATCGACTTCCAGCGCGTCATCGCCACCCCCGACATGATGGGTCTGGTGGGTCGCCTGGGTAAGGTTCTGGGCCCCAAGGGCCTGATGCCGAACCCGAAGCTGGGCACCGTCACGCCGAACGTCGCCGAAGCCGTGAAGGCCGCCAAGGGTGGTCAGATCGAATTCCGCGTCGAAAAGGCCGGCATCATCCACGCTGGCCTCGGCAAGTCGAGCTTCTCGGCTGAAGACCTGCGCAAGAATTTCGACGCGTTCGTCGACGCGATCGTCAAGGCGAAGCCCTCGGGCTCGAAGGGCAAGTATGTCCGCAAGATCGCCCTGTCGTCGTCGATGGGTCCGGGCGTGAAGGTCGACGTGGCCGAAGTCGCCTCGATCTGATCCCGCTGGGATAAGAATTAAAGGGGCCGCCTTCCCTCCTTGCGGGGGAAGGCGGCCTTCTTATTTTATAGGACCAGCCGCTCGTTCAAGAAGCGGCCCGAGGGCCACAAGGCCGGGCAAAGGGGCATTCGCCGCCTGCGCCATAGGGGGACACCCCTCCACCGTCGGCGATGTCGACGGTCCCCCTCCCCCGACAAGGGGAGGATTTTGGAACCAGGGACGCGACCTACCCCTGGGCTCTCCACGGCGGGAGCATGGCAGGTCTTCACGTATCCGTCGGGAATGGCGGGTCGCTTTACCGATGGAAAACGAAAAAATGTCTTTTGAACATCTCCCCTCCATGCTCGCCCAGGCGCTGACCACCAAGGGCTATGAAAGCCTGACCCCGGTCCAGTCCGAAGTGACGCAGGACGAAGCGCAGGGCCGCGACCTGCTGGTGTCGGCACAGACCGGCTCGGGCAAGACCGTCGCCTTCGGCCTGGCCATGGCCGCCGAACTGCTGACCGGCGGCGACAAGCTGCCCGTCGCCGGCCTGCCGCTGGCGCTGGTGATCGCGCCGACGCGCGAACTGGCGTTGCAGGTCAGCCGTGAGCTGGAATGGCTCTATAGCGCCGCCCGCGCCCGCATCGCCACCTGCGTCGGTGGCATGGACGCCGCCAAGGAACGCCGCGCGCTCAGCCATGGCGCCCATATCGTCGTCGGCACCCCCGGCCGCCTGCGCGACCATCTGGAACGCGGCGCGCTGGACCTGTCGGGAATGCGCACCGTCGTCCTCGACGAAGCGGACGAAATGCTCGACATGGGCTTCCGCGAGGATCTGGAAGGCATTCTTGACAGCGCGCCGGAAGATCGCCGCACCCTGCTCTTTTCGGCCACCATGCCCAAGCCGATCGTCGCGATGGCCAAGCGCTATCAGTCGGACGCGCTGCGCATCTCGACCGTGGGCGAAGAACGCGGCCATGGCGACATCAGCTACCAGGCCGTCACCGTCGCCCCGTCGGACATCGAGAATGCGGTGGTCAACCTGCTGCGCTATCATGAAGCCGAAACCGCGATCCTGTTCTGCGCCACGCGCGACAATGTCCGCCACCTGCATAGCAGCCTGACCGAGCGTGGCTTCGCCGCCGTGGCGCTGTCGGGCGAGCATAGCCAGAATGAGCGCAACCACGCGCTCCAGGCGCTGCGCGACAAGCGCGCCCGCGTCTGCGTCGCCACCGACGTCGCCGCGCGCGGCATCGATCTGCCCAGCCTGACGCTGGTGGTCCATGTCGAACTGCCGCGCGACGCAGAGACGATGCAGCACCGTTCGGGCCGCACCGGTCGCGCCGGCAAGAAGGGCACCGCCGTCCTGATCGTCCCCTATCCGCGTCGCCGCCGTGTCGAATCGATGCTGCGTGGCGCCAAGATCCCCGTCGAATGGGGCACCCCGCCCAGCAAGGAAGCGATCCTGGAACAGGACAATGCCCGCCTGCGCTCGACCCTGATGGAAAAGGCCGAGCTGGACGAGGCCGACTGGGCGCTGGGCGCCGAGCTGCTGGCGGAAAAGTCGGCCAAGGAAATCGCCGCGATGCTGGTGAAGAGCGCCCGCGCCTCACTGCCCGCGCCCGAGGAACTGCTGGACCGCAGCGAAGCCCCGCCGCGCCAGGAAGGGCCGCGTCCGGGCTTCGAGGACACCCAGTGGTTCCGCATGGACATCGGCCGTCGCCAGAATGCCGATCCGCGCTGGATCCTGCCCCTGATCTGCCGCCGCGGCCATGTGTCGCGCGGCGACATCGGCGCGATCCGTATCACCACCAACGAAACCATGTTCGAAATCCCGCGCGCGATCGCCAGCCGCTTCATGTCGGCCGTCAAGCGCTCGGGCGAGGCCAATGACGAGGGCGCCGACGTGGCGTTCGAGATGATCGACGGCGCCCCGCGCGAGCAGGCCCGCGACAATCGCCGCCAGGGCAATCGCTCGAACGACCGTGGCCCGCGTCCGGCCGGTTACGCCCCCCGCCCCTTCAAGGGCGGACCCAAGCGCCCCGGCGGCCCGCGCAAGCCGCGCGGCTAAGGCCGGCGACATGACGTCCTAAAAAAGGGCGGTGAACGATCGATCATCGTTCACCGCCCTTTTTCTTTGTCCCTCAGCCGACGCCGCAAAGCTGCAACATGCGCCCGGCCAGTTCGCGTTCGCCCATGACGACATGGCGCACGCCCAGCGCTTCGAGATGCGCGACCTCGGCATCGCTATGGGCGCGGGCGATCACCTGCAAATTGGGGTTGAGATGGCGGGCATGCTCGTTGATCGCGCCGCCCTCGAACCCTTCGGGCACGGCGATCAGCAGATAGCGCGCCTCGCATATGCCTGCAGCCAGCAGGTGCCGGTCCTCCAGCGCATTGCCGCGCACCACCGACAGTCCGGCCTCTTCCGCTTCCTCGACCCGTTCGGGATCGCCCTCGATCACCACGAACTGGACATGACGCTCGGCCAGACGCTTGGCGATCAGCTTGCCGACCCGGCCATAGCCGACCAGGATGACATGGCCGAGGCGCGGCTGATCGGTCGCGGTGTCGGCCTGCGTCTCATCCTCCTCCTTCTTGTGATCGCGCACGATCAGCGAGAAGAGGATCGGGTTGATGAAGATCGACACGATCGCACCGGCAAGGATCAGATCGCGCGCCTCAGCCGGCAGGACGCCCAGCCCCGCCCCCAGCGACGCCAGGATGAAGGAAAATTCGCCGATCTGCGCCAGGCTGGCGGCGATCGTCAGCGCCGTGACATTGAGATGGCCAAAGGCACGAACGATGCCCCAGGCGGCGATCGACTTGCCCACCACGATGATGAGCACGGTCGCCAGCAGCGGCAGCGGCTGTTCCACCACCACCGCCGGATTGAACAACATGCCGACCGACACGAAGAACAGCACCGCAAAGGCGTCGCGCAGCGGCAGCGTCTCCTCGGTCGCGCGACGGCTGAGCGGGGTTTCGCCCAGGATCATGCCGGCAAAGAAGGCGCCCAGCGCAAAGGACACGTCGAACACGATCGCGGCACCGAAAGCGACACCCAGCGCAATCGCCAGCACGGCGAGGCGGAACAGTTCGCGCGATCCGCTATGCACGACCCAGTGCAGCGCCCAGGGGATCAGCCGGCGTCCCACGACCAGCATCAGCACGACGAAGCCAACGACCTTGAGCAAGGTGCCGACCAGCGGCGCAATCAGCGCGCTTGCCCCGCCGCCCGCATCGGCGTTGTTCATCACCCCCGCCAGCGCGGGCAGCAGGACGAGGGCAAGGACCATCACCAGATCCTCCACGATCAGCCAGCCGACCGCGATGCGACCCCGCCGCGTTTCCACCAGGTCCGCCCCCTGCAACGCACGCAGCAGCACGACCGTGCTGGCGACCGACAAAGCGAGGCCAAAGACCAGCCCGCCCATCAGCGGCCAGCCCATCAGATAGCCAAGGCCCATGCCGAGCAGGGTCGCGACCGCGATCTGCACGATTGCGCCGGGCACGGCGATCGCTTTGACCGACAACAAATCCTTGAGCGAGAAATGCAGGCCGACGCCGAACATCAGCAATATGACGCCGATTTCCGACAGTTCATTGGCGAGGCCACTGTCGGCGACGAAGCCGGGGGTGAAGGGGCCGACCATGATGCCGGCAACCAGATAGCCGACCAGCGGCGATAATTTCAGGCGATGGGCGATGGCACCCATGATGAAGGCCACGACGAGGCCGGCAACGATCGTCCCGATAAGGGGCGTGTGGTGGGGCATGAAATTCCTTCCCTGTCCGCCGGCAGCAGGCCTTCATCCTGCCGCCGGCGCGGAACATTGTCTATTATTCGACGATGCCGAGCATCGCGATCGAGAGCAGGGCGCCGGCGGCGCCGAGCCCTGCCATGACGACAGGCATGAACCAGCCGGGCGGATTGCGCCGGCCACCGCGCATCTTTCTTTTGCGGGGCATGATCTCAATTCCTTCTGTCTGACGGACACCCGCCATGGCGGGCGGGAAAAATGTCAGAGGAAGGCGGGCGGCGCGCGGGCGCGACGACTCCGCGCGCGAAGATGGCTGTAGCGGCCTGCCGGCAGCGGCAGGGGCGCGTCGGGCGCCAGACGGCGCCAGGAGAGCATGAGGGCGAGCGCCGCCGCCAGCAGCCAGGGCAAGGCCACCCCATCCCCATCAGGGCGGGGCGCGCGGGCGAGATGCGGCGCGGGCAGCGAGCGCGCCTTGAGCACCACGCCGGTCGTGGCGGAACTGAAGGCGGAGCCATTGAGCTTGCTGGAAGGCGGGCCGTCCGGCGCGATCGCACACAGAAGCGCGACCAGGATCGCAGCCCACAGCGATGCGATGAAGGGCAGCCTGCCCTTGCCGGTCGCATCCTGGGGATGTAATCTGCTCATCGGCGCTTATATTCCCTTCCATCACCGATGTAGGAAGACTAAGAGCCAAAAACCAGCCCACAAGCTGGGCCCATGGCGGTTGACAGAATCGAGTCATTCCACTACCGGGCCACATTCCCGCGCGGGTCGAACAGGCTTTTTGTCCTCGACGATCTGCGTAAAGCAGATTTGAACGAGAAGAGACCAAGCCATGTTCGCTATCGTGCGCACGGGCGGCAAGCAGTATCGCGTCGCCGCCGGAGATAAGATCGTCGTTGAAAAGCTCGCTGGCGAAGCCGGCGACAAGGTCACGCTGGACGACGTCCTGCTGGCCGGCGAAGGCGGCGACCTGAAGGACGCAGCCAAGCTGACCGTCGCAGCCGAAATCATTGCGCAGGCGAAGGGCGAAAAGGTCATCGTCTTCAAGAAGCGTCGTCGTCACAACTATCGCCGCAAGAACGGTCACCGCCAGAATCACACGATCCTCAAGATCGTGTCGATCGCCTGAGCGCAGCTTAGATAAGGAGTTTAGGTCATGGCACATAAGAAAGCTGGCGGTTCGTCGCGTAACGGTCGCGATTCTGAGTCGAAGCGCCTTGGCGTGAAGAAGTTCGGCGGTCAGGAAGTGATCGGCGGCAACATCATCATTCGCCAGCGCGGCACCCGCGTATATCCCGGCCGTAACGTCGGCATGGGCAAGGATCACACCCTCTTCGCCCTGGGCGAAGGTCGCGTCGTGTTCCACGACGGCAAGCTCGGCCGCAAATATGTATCGGTCGACGCGGTAGCCGCGGCAGCCGAATAACGGACGATCGATGACGGGTCGTCCTTCGCAAAAGGGACGTCCCGCCTGATCGGTTATGCACATAAGTGCGCCGATCGGGATCGAGGAAAAAAAGGGCGCCCCTTCACAGGGAGCGCCCTTTTTCCGTTCTGACGAACATCACCGGGCACTCCTCCCGATTTCCCTCAAACCTCTGGAACTACTGACCTTCTCGCGCGTCGTGCGGGCGGGGCTCAGCCAGAGAAGACCGTCGTCAAGCCGTCATGATTGGCAGCTATTGGCGCGCACGAAGAGGAGAGACGTGAATGTTCGCCCGTACCCCCCGCCTGCTGCTGCGGCCAGGCTGGATGGAAGATGCCCCCGCCCTGGCCCAGGCCATCGGCAATGACGCGGTCCTGCGCAATCTGAGCCGCGCACCCGCCCCCTATGGCCTGGCCGATGCCGAAGCCTTCCTGGCGCTGCCGCAGGATTCGCGCATGCCGCGCCTGCTGGCCTTCACCCGCACCCAGGGCGCGCCGCGCCTGGTGGGCGGCTGCGGCATCCATGAGGCCGAGGATGGCACGCCGGAACTGGGCTACTGGATCGCCCGCCCCTATTGGGGCCTGGGCTTCGCCACGGAGGCGGCCCGCGCCGTCATGAGCATCGCCCGCGCGCATAATTTGCCGGCAGTCCGCGCCGTTCATTTCGCCGACAATCGCGCGTCGGGCCATGTCCTGCGCAAGATCGGCTTCCGCGCCAATGGCACGATCGAGCGGCGCTACAGCCCCGCCCGCGGGGCCGAGGCCGACTGCCTGGTCTTCGACGAGGGCGAGGCCGCCCGCATGAGCGTGGACTTTGCCCTGGACTTATATGGCGACGCGCTGCCAGCGCTTGCCGCTTGACTGATGTACGCGGGCGCCGATCAGGGCGCCCGCGTCTCACCTCTGACAGGGCCGATCAAAGACACGGGTCGGCGCGCCATGGAAATCGACTTCGGCGAGCGCGGCAAAGCCCAGTTTCTCCGCCACCTTGATCGACCCGCCATTGTCGGGCGCAATGATGCAGCGGATCGACGGCGCATCCAGATGCGCATCGGTCCAGGCAAAGATCGCCGCCATCGCCTCGGTCGCGATGCCGCGCCCCCAGGCGGCCGGCCCCAGCACCCAGCCCGCTTCCGGCACGCCGTCCAGTTCGGCCAGGCCCCGCGCCGCGCTCAGCAACCCCGCCTCGCCCAGCAATTCGCCATTGGCGCGATCCTCGATCGCCCACATGCCATAGCCGAGCAGCGCCCACATGCCGGCATAGCGCAGGATGCGGAACCACACCGCCTGCGCATCGAGCGCCGCGCCGCCGATGAAGCGCACCACGTCGGGATCGGCCCATAGCGCCTGGCAGGCGGGATAATCCTCCACCCGATGCGGGCGCAGGATCAGGCGGTCGGTGGTGAGGATCGGTGCAGTGGTCATCGCCAATCTATGGGCGGCCGCGCAGGGGCCGGTCAAGCGACCCCGCACATGGCTATGGCCTTCCCCCGGTCCCTGTGTCATGGGCAAGACACGTTGCCCGAACCAATCCCCCTCAAGCGCTCGCGCCTCAGCCCCGACGAAAGTCGCCTGATTGCGCTGGAAGCCGCCCGCGACCTGCTGCTGGAAGCAGGGCCACAGGCCGTCACACTGAAGGCGGTGGGCAATCGCATCGGCCGCACCCACGCCAATCTGCTCCATCATTTCGGATCGGCCGCCGGCCTGCAGAAGGCGCTCGCCGGCTATCTGGCCGACGCCATCACCGCCACGATCGGCGACGCGGTAAACGCCGCCCGGCGCGGCGAGGTCGAACCCCGGCGGATCGTCGACATGACCTTCGACGCGTTCGACGCGGGCGGCGCCGGCGCGCTGGCCAGCTGGATGCTGGCGTCGGGCAATGAGGATGCGCTCGACCCGGTGGTGGACGCGATTCACCGGCTGGTCGACAAGCTGGCGGCGACGGCGCTGCGCCCGCAACTGGCCGAGGTGATCCGCGACAATACGTTGATGCTGGTCCTGCTGGCGCTGGGCGATTCGCAGATGGGCGGCCCGATGGCCGCCGCACTGGGCCTCAACCGCGAGAAAGCCCGCGAACTGGCGGCCCGCAGCCTGGTCTCCGCCCTGACCGAAGAAGCCCGGTTGACGGCGACGGCGAAAGTGTCGCAAGCTAAGGTTTAATTTTGCCCAAGAAGACGCTATGGGCGCGCCATGCATTTTCTCGATCAAGCAAAAATCTATATCAAGTCCGGCTGGGGCGGTCCCGGCGCGGTCAGCTTTCGGCGTGAAAAATATGTCGAATATGGCGGCCCGGACGGCGGCAATGGCGGCAAGGGCGGCGACATCATCTTCGAGGCCGTGGCCGGCCTCAACACGCTGATCGACTTCCGCTACACCCAGCATTTCAAGGCGCAGCGCGGCATGCCCGGCATGGGCAAGAACCGCTATGGCGCCGGCGGCAACGACCTGGTCGTCAAGGTGCCGGTCGGCACCCAGATCCTGTCCGATCCCCAGCCGATCGAGGGGACCGAGGACGAAGACGGCTATCCCGAATATGAGGAACAGGAAATCCTGGCCGACTTCACCGAGGTCGGGCAGCGTGTGAGCTTCCTGCGCGGCGGCGATGGCGGCCGCGGCAACCTGTCCTACAAGACCAGCACCAACCGGGCGCCGCGCCAGCATGGCACCGGCTGGCCGGGCCAGGAAATGTGGGTCTGGCTGCGGCTGAAGCTGCTGGCCGATGTCGGCCTGGTCGGCATGCCGAACGCCGGCAAGTCGACCCTGATCAACCAGGTGACGAACACCAAGGCGAAGGTCGGCGCCTATGCCTTCACCACCACCAAGCCGCAGCTTGGCGTGGTGCTGCACCGTGATCGCGAATTCGTGCTGGCCGATATTCCCGGCCTGATCGCGGGCGCGGCCGAGGGCGCGGGCATCGGCGACCGGTTCCTGGGCCATATCGAGCGCTGCCGCGTGCTGCTGCACCTGATCGACGCGACCGGCGACGATCCGGTCGAAGCCTTCCGCATCGTCACCGACGAACTCGCCGCCTATGGCGGGGGGCTGGACGAAAAGCCGCAGATCGTGGTGCTCAACAAGGGCGACCTGCTGGGCCAGGAACTGATGGAAGACATTGCCGAGCAGCTGCGCGAGCAGGCCGGCGTGGAAGATGTCTTCATCATCTCCGGCGCGACCGGCGAAGGCGTCACCCCGTTGCTCGACGCCGTGCTGGAAATGCTCGACGAGGATCGTGAAGAGGACGACGCCGACGACAGCGACGGCGAAGCCACCTGGTCGCCGATCTGAACGGATCACCCCGCCCTCCTATTCAGTAGCGATCATGACCGACACTCTGTCCGGCTTTCCCCCTGCCCTGGTCCGCCGCCTGGTCATCAAGATCGGGTCGGCGCTGCTGGTCGATCCGGCCGGGGAAGTACGCGTCGACTGGCTGCGCACGCTGGTGGCCGATGTCGCCGCACGCAAGGCGGCCGGGCAACAGGTCATCATCGTGTCGTCGGGCGCGATCGCGCTGGGCGCGCGCCGGCTGAAACTGCCCAAGGGCGGGCGCGGCAGCCTGGAGGATGCGCAGGCGGCGGCCGCCACCGGCCAGATCGCCCTGTCGCAATGCTGGGCCAGCCTGCTGCATGAAAAGGGCATCACCGCCGCGCAGATGCTGGTGACGCTCGACGATCTGGAGCATCGCCGCCGCTATCTCAACGCCTCGGCCACGCTGGAGCGGCTGATGGCGCTCGACGTCGTGCCGGTGGTGAACGAGAATGACAGCGTCGCCACGGCGGAGATCCGCTTTGGCGACAATGATCGCCTTGCGGCGCGCATCGGACAGGCGGCACGGGCCGACGCGGTTGTGCTGCTGTCGGACGTGGACGGGCTTTACACCGCCAACCCGCACGCCGATGCGGATGCCATGCTGATCGAGAGGATAGAGCGCATCGACGCGCGCATTGCCGCCATGGCCGACACCGGTTCGGCTTCGGGCATGGGATCGGGCGGCATGGTGTCGAAAATCCAGGCGGCCCAGATCGCCACCGGCGCCGGCGCCCATCTCGCCATCATTTCGGGCAAGGTCGACGCCCCGCTCAGCCATTGGGCCAATGGCGGCCGTGGCTCGATCTTCCTGGCCGCCGAAAGCCAGGGCGCGCGCAAGGGCTGGCTCTCGGGCCGCCTCACCGTGCTCGGCCGGATCATCGTCGATGCCGGCGCCGAAGCCGCTCTGGGCAAGGGCAACAGCCTGTTGCCGGCCGGCGTCGCGCGGGTCGAGGGTGTGTTCGCGCGCGGCGACGTGGTCGACATTCTCAATCAGGATGGCCGGGTGATCGCCCGTGGCCTGACCGAATATGACAGCGAGGCTGCCGCGAAGATCGCCGGCCGCCGCAGCGAGGACATTCCCGCCCTGCTCGGCGAAATGTCCCGCACCGTGCTGGTCCATCGCGACCATATGGCGATGGTCTGACCTATTATGTCCCTTAGAATTGCCATGACCGGCGCGACGGGTTTCGTCGGCGCCGAAACGCTCGATCAGGCGCTGGCCGCCGGTCTTCAGGTCAACGCCCTCACCCGCCGGGCGCAGCCACCCCGCGCCCATCTCAAATGGGTGCCCGGCTCGCTCGACGATACCGCCGCGCTCGACACCTTGGTGCGCGACGCCGATGCCGTGATCCATATCGCGGGCGTGGTGAACGCGCCCGACCGCGAGGGGTTCGAGGCGGGCAATGCCCGCGGCACGATGGCGGTGGTCGACGCCATGCGCAAACGCGGCGTGCGCCGGCTCGTCCATGTCTCCTCGCTCGCCGCGCGCGAGCCGGGCATGTCGGACTATGGCTGGTCGAAGGAACTGGCCGAACGCCATGTGAAGGCCAGCGGCCTCGACTGGACGATCGTGCGCCCGCCCGCCATCTATGGCCCCAATGACCAGGAAATGCTGGAACTGTTCCGCATGGCCAAGCGCGGCATCATGCTGCTGCCGCCCGGCGGCCGGCTGTCGGTGATCCATGTCGCCGATCTGTCCCGCCTGCTGCTGACGCTCGCCTGCGAAAAGGAACAGAGCCAAACCCGCACCTATGAGGCGGACGATGCGACGCCCGGCGGCTGGGACCATCAGGAATTCGGCCAGGCGATCGGCCGGGCGGTGGGTCGCAATGTCCGCACCTTCGCGACGCCGCAATGGCTGCTGGCGACCGCCGCCCGGCTCGACCGGCTGGTGCGTGGTCGGAACGCGAAGCTGACCCCCGACCGGGTCGATTATTTCTGCCACCCCGACTGGGTCGTCGCCAAGCGCAAGCAGCCGCCCAAGCGGCTGTGGACGCCGCAGATCCCGACCGAGGAAGGGCTCAAGGCCACGGTCGAAGCCTATCGCGCCAAGGGCTGGCTGTAGCCCGCCCAAGGACACAAGTCCGCGCGGGTCACGACCGAAGTTCACAGTGTAAACGGCCTTTTCGGGGCATTTGCACCTGCTTCGCCCCCATGATGCACCGCCCACGCGCCGGTAACGCGCCATGGCAGGTTCGGCAGACGCGCCCGGCGCGCGCCGACAGGGCCCCACCCGCGCACCTGCACAGCGACAACGACGCACCGGTCGCGCGCCTGTTGCATGGATAGCGGAGGCAGAATGAGCGGCAGCGTCATGCCCCAGCTTAGAACAGGGGCAGAGCTGTAGGACAGCGGCATGCGGGATTGACGGATCGAGTTTCGATCATATCCCGTCGTTGCGAGCGGAGCGAAACAAAGACGATGTCAGGCTTTGACGGCTGACGACCATCTTTGGTCACTCCGCGAGATCATCTGCATCCCTGATACCGGTCATTCGCTATCGATGCCCAAGGCTTCGGGCAAGTTCGATACAAACGCGATTTGGTCAGGATAGCTTCCCGCCAACGATCGCATCTCAAACGCCAATGAAGCCCTTGCCTCGGCAGACGACTGTTGGAGGTTCACTGCCAACTGCTCCATTGCAGAAACAGCCGCGTCGGGATCAACGATGTTTCCATCCGAGAACTCGAAAAACAACGAAACTTCAACCAGAGCTTTTGCGATGTGCGGATCGATCATAAAACCTCTCAGCTGTGCTTTCGCGAGCGAGCCATGTTATCGCACCAACGCCTGCGAGCAAAATGTCCGCAAGGGGCGATGTTGCTGAATACTGCAACTAGTCAAGGTCAGCTATAGCCGGATATCTCCGCCAAAGCTGACTGTCCGCTCCCCACCCGAAGTTGCCATTCCCGCGTAGGCGGGAATCCATCCCCTGACCTTGCATCTGGTCCGACGCTGGGGAGATGGATCCCCGCCTGCGCGGGGATGACGGTGGAAAACAGGCCGTTGCTTAGCCACCCACCTCCGCCCCCTTCCCGCTTTCGGACAGGGGGTGGGACATTCCGCCTCTCGACAAGGCGGCCTGGCTTTGCGATCCCTATCCCCATGAGGGAGAAGGAATTACGCCTCGCGCTCGTCTGTTATGGCGGGATCAGCCTGGCCGTCTACATGCACGGCATCACCAAGGAAATCTGGCACCTGACGCGGGCGAGCCGGGCCTTTCATGACGGGGTGGCGCCGCAGGGGGCGAGCGAGGCGATCTATCATCGGCTGCTCGCCGATATCGAGGCGGCGAGCGGCACGCGGCTGCGCATCCTGCCCGACATCATCGCCGGCGCCAGCGCGGGTGGCATCAACGGCATCTTCCTGGCCCAGGCAATCGAGACCGGCCAGTCTCTGGAACCGCTGACCGCGCTGTGGCTCGACAATGCCGATGTCGACGAACTGCTCGATCCCGATGCCCGCCCCGCCCGCGCGCTGACCAAATTCTGGGCGACGCCGCTGGTGTGGATGGCCGCGCGCCGCCCCGGTGACGCGGTCGAGCGCACCGTCGCCCCGGACACGCGCGAGGAGGTGCGGATGAAATTGTCGCGCTTCATCCGCTCGCGCTGGTTCGAGCCGCCCTTTGGCGGGGAAATATTCTCGACCATGCTGCTCGACGCGTTCGACGCGATGGCGGCGACACCGGCCGGGCCGTCGCTGCTGCCCGACGGCCATCCGCTCGACCTGTTCGTCACCGTCACCGATTTCGACGGTCATGTGCAGAGCCTGAGCCTCAACAGCCCGCCCCAGGTGATCGAGACCGAGCATCGGCTGTCGATCGGCTTTCGCGGCCGGGGCGGCAGTGCCAGCGGCTTTGCCGATCCGGCCGAACTGGTCTTTGCCGCGCGCGCCACCGCCAGCTTCCCCGGCGCCTTCCCGCCCTTCACCGTGCGCGAACTGGACCGGGTATTGAAGCGCCGCCACCGCGCCTGGCCCGGCCGCGACGCCTTCCTGGCGCGCGTGCTGCCCCGCCGGGCGGCACGGGGCGAGGCGGAGGACGCGGTGCTGATCGACGGATCGGTGCTGGCCAACGCCCCCTTCGCCCAGGCGATCGGCGCGCTCAAGAACCGGCCGTCGCGGCGCGAGGTCGACCGCCGCTTCGTCTATATCGATCCCAAGCCCGGCCACCGGTCGATCCACCTCAATCGCGAGGGCGAGGAGGAAGACGCGCCGATCGGCGAGAATGCGCCACTGCCGGGCTTTTTTCGCACCATCTTCGGCGCGCTGTCGGACATTCCGCGCGAACAGCCGATCCGCGACAATCTGGAGGCGATCGACCGCCATTCCGCCCGCATCCGTCGCATGGGCCGGATCATCCAGGCGCTGCGCCCCGGTATCGAGGCGGAAGTGGAGGGGGCGATCGGCCGCATGCTGTTCCTCGACCGGCCGACGCCGGCGCGCCTGTCGGCCTGGCGCGGCAAGGCGCAGCAGCGCGCCGCCGCCTCGGCCGGTTTCGCCTTCCCCGCTTATGCCCATCTCAAGCTGTCGGGCATCGTCGAGGATCTGGCCGCGCGTCTGTTCCAGTTGAGCGGCGAGGATGCGCCGATGATGCGCGAAGCCTATCGCCAGGCGATCTGGAAGCAGGTGCGCGCGATCGGCGCCGACCAGTTGACCGAGGATGCCGGCTCCGCCGCCGCGCCCGTCCTGTTCTTCCGCACCCATGACCTGGCTTTCCGCATCCGCCGCCTGCGCTTCCTGGCGCGGCGGCTGGCCGAGACGCTGGAACTGGAGGCCGATGCCGACAACGAAGCGGTGCAGGCGATGCACGACGCCATCTATCGCGCGCTCGCCCTCTACACCGAATGCGAGGGCAATGATTTCTACAATGATCATGTCCGCGCCGCTGCGGCGCAGGTGCCGACTGACGCCGGTGCCGCGCTGGAGGCGATGGCGCAGGCGCGTGACCTGCGTGCCCGCGACGAGGCAGCCGACATGCTGCTGGCCGAGGCGCTCGCCAACCTGCCCAAGGCGGGGCGCCGCACCATGTTGCTGGCCTATCTCGGTTTCCCCTTCTCCGACATCGCGACCTTACCGTTGCTTCAGGGTGACGCTGTCGATGAATATGATCCGATCAAGGTCGATCGGATTTCGCCCGAAGATTGCACCGCCATCCGCACCGGCGGCGCCAACGCCACGCTAAAAGGCATAGAATTCAACAATTTTGGCGCCTTCTTCAGCCGGGTCTATCGGGAGAATGACTATCTGTGGGGCAGGCTCCATGGGGTGGAGCGTCTGCTGGATATCGTAATTTCCGCAATTCCTGCCCCAACCCGTCTTCCCGAAGGGGCGTTGCGCAACTATAGGCGGGCGGCGTTTCTGGCGATCCTCGACGAGGAAGAGTCGCGCTTGCCGCATGTTGCGGATCTGATCGCCGGACTGCGGGAGGAAATCGGGTGAAGGGGCGTTTGAAGCTGTTTCCGATGATGCTGGCGCTGGTGCTCGTCACCGGCTGCAAGGGCTCGCCCGATGACAGCGCACAGGCCGCCCCGGTCAGCACGCCGCAGCAGGTGGCCGTTGCCGTCGTCCAGCCCGATCCACCACCACCCGCTCCCCCCGCCGTCCTGCCCTCGCGCCCGGCGCCGATCGTCACCGTCGGCCCGCCCGGCCCGACCAATTCGCTCGACCTGCCGCCGTCCAGCAACGCGGCCCAGCCCGCCCCCTTCCCGCGCGAAGTCACCGCCTTCATGGTCGACCGCGACAGCTGCGACCATTTTCGCGGCGAGGAACCCTATGATGCGGAACGGCGCGCCTATATCGAGGAAAGCGTGGCGGAACTCTGCTCCGGCACCGACGCGAAGCTCGCCTTGCTGCGCAAGCGCTACGAAAAGATGCCGGACGTCATCAGCGCGCTGAGCAGCTATGACGCCCGGATCGAGGGTGAGGAACCCTGAGGCCGCTTCAGGGTGAAGGCGGCGTTTCGAGCGACTGAAGCGCGTTCAGCCGGAACGCATAGATGCTGCCACGACCGCCAATCTGGCCATTTCCCCCAGCTTGGCCGGCACGTCCCGCTTTGCCATCATCGCCATCGCGCCCGCCGCTACACATGCCCGGCCGCGAACCATGCGATCCGTGCGATCCGCCTGCACCAGCGGCTCCCGCTCCGCCGCCTTTTCCAGCCGCTCCACCACTTGTCAGAATGTCACCCGCGGTAAAGATATCCGTCACCACGGGCAGGCCGATGACATAGACACGACCGCCATTGCCGCCATTTCCCCCTGCGCCGCCATTCCCGCCCGAACCACCGCGCCCACCATTGCCTCCATTGCCGGGGCCACTCTTGCAGATCTTCCAACTCGCTCGTCCGCCTCTACCATCCGCGCCGGCTCCGCCTTTGCCGCCCGAACCGCCGGCTCCCCCCGCGCCGCCCGGCACGCCTCGAAAATCAACGGCAATGCGCGCCTGGTTGATCTGCTCTGGTGTATTGATCGCCTCCAGCCGCCCAGCGACAATATAGATGTCGGGCACCGCGATCGTGCCACCGGGGCGGCCATCGGTGCCACTGCCGCCCTGACCACCCGGACCACCATTTGCACCCGTGCGCTTGCCCTTGCGCCCGCCAGCGCCGGTTGCGCCAGCTTGGCCCTTCGGTCCTGCCAGCAGCGCCATGTTGCGTTGAATGCTCAGCAAAGATTGTGGGTCTTCGATCCGCATCCGTCTGGCAAACAACAATACCCAGGGGTGTGCGCCGGTAAATTCGATCGTCGAATTTTTCTTGAAAACCATTTCCTTGGCAGCGACCGTCTGGCCCTTCACCTTTTCGACGCCCCGTATCTGCACCGTCTCCGTGGCCCAATAGGCCCGGCCGATCGCCGCGCGCACCTCCGGCGGCAGCGCGGCCAGATCGGCGGTCTCGATCGCCGCCCGCGCTTCGGCCATCGGTGCCGCCTCCTGCGCCTGCCCCGGCTGCGGCGCCATGACGCCCAGCAGCAACCATCCGATCCTCTTCATGACAGCCTCCGTCCACGCACCGGCCCCTGTGCCGGCGGCGTGATGAAGGCCCGGATCAGCGCCTCTTTTCAATTGGCTGGACCAGGCAAGATCATCCGCTTTGGAGCATCCTCAACGGATCATCCCGCTATCCGACCCCGCTGCATGATGACATTTCGATATCGTAACAAGGACATGGGCGAACGCGCACCCGCGCCCGCGCGCGCATGCCCTTGCGCCTATTCGGATCAGCTTGTGGTCAGGCGGCGACCGCCAGGCAGGCTTCCCTGATGTCGCGAGCCAGTTCGTCGACCCGCTCCACCTGCGCATCCCAGGCGAACATGAATCGCGCGCCGCCGCCGATGAAGGTGTAGAAACGCCAGCCACGCGCGCGCAGCGCGTCCAGCACCGGCGCGGGGGCCGACAGGAACAGCGCATTGGCCTCCACCGGGAAGATCGGGCTGACATCGGGCAGGTCGGCGATCGCCGCCGCCAGCCGGCGCGCGCAATCATTGCCGTGGCGGGCGTTGCGCAGCCAGGCGCCGCTTTCCAGCAGGCCGATCCACGGCGCCGACAGGAAACGCATCTTCGACGCCAGTTGCCCCGCCTGCTTGCAACGATAGTCGAAATCCTGCGCCAGCGCGCGATCGAAGAAGATCACCGCCTCGCCCACGGCCATGCCATTCTTGGTGCCGCCAAAGCAGAGCACGTCGACCCCCGCCTTCCAGCTGATCTCCGCCGGGTCACAGCCCAGGCTGGCGCAGGCATGGGCGAAGCGCGCGCCGTCCATATGCAGTTTCAGCCCCAGTTCGCGGCACACGGCAGAAATCGCGCGCACTTCATCGATCGTGTAGACCAGACCGGTCTCGGTCGGCTGGGTGATGGTGACGACGCGCGGCTTGGGGAAATGAATGTCGGAGCGGCTGGTTGCCAGTTGGCGGATCGCGTCGGGCGTCAGCTTGCCATCGACGGATGTTGCCGCGAGCAGCTTCGACCCGTTGGAGAAGAATTCGGGCGCGCCGCATTCGTCGGTCTCGACATGGGCGGCGGCCGAACAGATGACGCTATGATAGGATTGGCACAGCGCCGCGAGCGCCAGCGAATTGGCGGCCGTGCCGTTGAAGACGAAGAACACCTCCGCATCGCCGCCGAACAGGGTGCGGAAATTGTCGGCCGCGCGCTGCGTCCATTCATCCTCGCCATAGGCCGTCGCCGATCCGCTGTTCGCCGCGAGCATCGCATCGAGCGCCTCGGGGCAGGCTCCGGCATAATTGTCGCTGGCAAATTGCTGTGTGGAAATGGGCACGTCATGCTTCCGTCTGCTGGTGTGTGACCAAGCATCGGATCAACGTCGTCGTGGCTGCATGTCCCGTTGGATTGCCGGTCCGGCCACATCCCCCTCTTTCGAAAGGCACCACCTTGCTCGGGGAGCAGGTTGGTGTCGGACGTTGGCCCGACTCTTGATGTTGCCGGGGCGATTATCGGCCGGGCGATGCCGCGTCAAGCATCAGCGCAGCAGCGCCTCTATCCCCTTCGCCAGATCGATGTCCCGCTGCGACAGGCCGCCGGCATCATGGGTGGTGAGCGTGATTTCGACCCGATTATAGACGTTCGACCATTCGGGATGATGGTCGGCCTTTTCCGCCAGCAGCGCGACGCGCGTCATGAAGCCGAAGGCGGCGACGAAGTCGGGAAAGGTGAAGCTGCGCGCGATCCCGTCCGGTTCGGCGACCGCCGTCCATTCGGGCAAATCCGCCAGCGCGATCGCCCGTTCCGTTTCGTTCAGTCTGGCAAGCATTTCTCTATCCTGCGTTATTTCTTTCGCCTATGTGACAGCCATGCCTGACACTGGTCAATCGTTCCGCTTCGCCCCTACCCCACAGGAAATCGAGACACTCGCGCTGGAGGCCCTGAGCCGCCTGCCCGAGCCGTTCCGTTCCTATCTCTCCAATGTCGTGATGCTGGTCGAGGATTTCGCCGACGCCGATATCCTGAAGGAGATGGAGATTGACGATCCGTTCGGCCTGACCGGCCTCTATAGCGGCCGTCCCTTCGGGCAGGAGGCGCAGACCGGCGACCTGCCGCCGACCGTGCATCTTTTCCGCCGCCCGCTGCTCGACGAATGGGTCGAGACCGGCGTGCCGCTCGAAGCGCTCATCACCCATGTCGTGGTGCATGAGGTCGGCCATCATTTCGGCCTGTCGGACATCGACATGCATGTGCTGGAGGATATGGTCGCCCCATGAGCGGCGCGGCGCTGCGCCTGTCGGGCCTGGCCTGTCTGCGCGGCGGACGCCTGCTCTTTGCCGGCGTCGACCTGGTGCTGGCGGCCGGCGGCAGCGCCTTGCTGCACGGCGCCAACGGCATCGGCAAGTCGAGCCTGCTGCGCCAGTGCGCCGGACTGCTGCCCGTCTATGCCGGGACCATCGACCGCCAGGGCAGCGTCGCGCTGGCCGACGAGCGGCTGGCGCTCGACATGGAATTGCCGCTCCACCGCGCGCTCGGCTTCTGGGCACGGCTCGATCGGGTTGATGCGGCCGCGCTCGACCGCGCGCTCCACGCCATGGCGCTCGCCCCCTTGCGCGACGTGCCCGTGCGCATGCTTTCCACCGGCCAGCGCAAGCGCGCCATGCTCGCCCGCGTGATCGCCAGCGGCGCGGATATCTGGCTGCTCGACGAACCGGCCAATGGCCTGGACGATGCGTCGGTCGCGCTGCTCGGCGCGGCGGTGGCGGACCATCTGGCGGCCGGCGGCATCGTCGTCGCCGCCTCGCACCAGCCATTGCCGCTGACCGATCCGGTGCGGATCGCCATGGCCGCCCATGTGCCGGACCCGGCGCAGGAGGCGTCATGCGACTGATCGCCCTGCTCGTCGCCCGCGACCTGGGACAGGCCTGGCGCTCGGCCGGACTGTGGCTGCCGGTCGCCTTCCTGTTGCTGGTCGCCAGCCTCTACCCCTTTGCGGTCGGTCCCGACGCCGCCCTGCTCGCCCGCACCGGTGGCGGCATGCTGTGGATCGCGGCGCTGCTCGCCAGCCTGCTGCCGGTCGATCGGCTGGTCGCGCCCGATCGCGACGCCGGCATCCTGGACCAGATCGCGCTGCGCGGCATCAGCGAGGAGATGGTGGTGATCGCCCGGCTGATCGCCCATTGGCTGGGCTTCGGCCCGCCGCTGATGATCGCCGCCCTGCCTGCCGCCGCGCTGCTGAAGCTGGACGGCGCGACGATCCTGACGCTGGAGGCCGGGCTGCTGATCGGCACGCCCGCGCTTGCGGCGCTCGGCCTGCTGGTGGCGACGCTGACCGCCGGACTGCGCTCGTCGGGCGCGCTGGCGGGCCTGCTCGCCCTGCCGCTGGCGGTGCCGCTGCTGATCTTTGGCGCAGGCACGCTGGGCGACGGCAGCGGCGCCGCGTTCAAATTCCTCGGCGCCGCCTCCCTGCTGCTGGTCGCGATCACGCCGATCGCAGGCGGCGCGGCGATCCGCGCGGGCCGGGAATGAGGTTTGTGCAACGCGCAAGGCGTTGACATTGGCGGGCCGCAATGGTCCCATGCTGCATCGCAACAAACTCCGATAGCGGGGCATCCCCGCCAAGCGCGAGGTGCCCGATGCCCGATCCGACTGCCGAGCCGCAAAGCCGCCTGATCGACCTGGCCCTGCAGGGCGGCGGCGCCCATGGCGCCTTCACCTGGGGCGTGCTCGACCGCCTGCTGGAGGAACCCTGGCTGCGGATCGACGGCATATCGGGCACGTCGGCCGGGGCGATGAACGCGGCCGTGCTGGCCAGCGGCTATGCCCATGGCGGCGCGCCGGGCGCCCGCCGCGCCCTCACCCGCTTCTGGAGCAAGGTGTCGGACGGGGCGATGTTCAGCCCGTTCCGCCGGAGCCCGCTCGACATAGCGCTCGGCCGCTGGACGCTCGATTATTCGCCACTCTATGTCGGCATGGACCTGATGGCGCGGCTCTGCTCGCCCTATGATCTCAATCCGGGCGGGTTCAATCCGCTGACCGACATCCTCAACGAATGCGTCGATTTCGACCATCTTGCCGCCAGCCCGATCCGCCTGTTCATCACCGCGACCAGCGTGCGCACCGGCCAGGCCCGCGTGTTCCGCAATGCGGAGATCACCCCCGACGTTCTGCTCGCCTCCGCCTGCCTGCCGACCATGTTCCACGCGGTCGAGATCGATGGCGAGGCCTATTGGGACGGCGGCTATTCGGGCAATCCGACGCTGACGCCGCTGGTGCGCGACTGCGATTCGGACGACACCATCCTGATCCAGGTGAACCCGGTCGAGCGCGCCACCGACCTCTATGCCGCGCGCGACATTGCCAGCCGGTTGAACGAGATTTCCTTCAACGCCGTGCTGTTGCAGGAAATCCGGATGATGGCGCTGCTGCGCCAGGTTGCCGACCCCGGCCATGGCGAGGGCGAAAAATGGGCGAAGATGCGCATCCACCGCATCGCCAGTGCCGACATGCTGCAATTCGGCCATTCGTCCAAGCTGAACGCCGAATGGGCTTTCTTGTGGAAACTCAAGAAGATCGGGCGCAAGGCGGCGGACGATTTCCTGAAGGATCATGGCCAGGCGATCGGCCGGGAATCGACGCTCGATATCGACGCGCTGCTCGCCCATGTCTGACGCGCTCAGCTTCCTCGGCATATTGGTCGCGCTCGGTGCGCTGATCGCCATGGCCTATCGCGGCTGGAGCGTCCTGTTCCTCGCCCCGGCGCTGGCGATGATCGCCGCCAGCTTTTCGGGCTATCCGATGCTGGCGAGCTGGACCCAGATATTCATGGTCGCCGCCGCGGGCTTCCTCGCCCAATTTTTCCCGCTCTTCCTGCTCGGCGCGATCTTCGCCAAACTGATGAACGACAGCGGATCGGTGCGCACCATTGCCGATGCCATGATCGGCTGGCTGGGGTCCGGCCGCGCGATCATGGCGGTGGTGCTGGCCGGCGCGATCCTGACCTATGGCGGGGTCAGCCTGTTCGTCGCCTTCTTCGTGCTGGTGCCGATGGCACAGGCGCTGTTCCACGCCGGCAACATTCCCCGGCGGCTGGTGCCCGCGACCATCATCCTGGGCACATCGACCTTCACCATGACTGCCCTGCCCGGCACGCCCGCGATCCAGAATGTCATTCCCATGCCCTTCTTCGGCACCTCCATCTATGCCGCGCCGGGCCTAGGCCTGATCGCCGCGGTCATCATGCTGGCGGTGGGGCTGGGCTGGCTGCTGCGGGCGCAGGCAGCGGCCGCCGCCCGGCAGGAGGGCTATGACCCCAGCCTGTCCCCGGCCGCGCCGGTCGACAGCGCGCGGATGCGCGAGCATACGACGACCGCCTCCACCTTCGACCCCGCAGAGATGGACAAGGGTGCGCCCACCGACGACCGCCCTTCGCTCGGCATCGCCTTCCTGCCGATCGGGGTGATGATCGGCTGCAACCTCATCCTCTCGCTCTGGCTGTTCCCGACCTGGGACGCGCCCTTCCTGGCGGAGCCTTTATGGGGCAGCACCAGCCTGGGTGCGGTCGCGGGCATATGGTCGGTAACGGCAGCACTCATGATCGCGACGCTCGCCATCATCCTGTGCAACCGGGCGCGCCTCGTCAGCCTGCGCGACAGCATCGATTCGGGCGCCAACGCCGCCGTGCTGCCGATCATCAGCGTGGCGAGCCTGGTCGGCTTCGGCGCGGTGATCGCCGCGCTGCCCGCCTTCCACATGATCCGCGACTGGGTGCTGGGCATGGGCGGCGGGCCGCTGGTGTCGCTGGCGGTGGCGACCAACCTGCTCGCCGCGCTCACCGGATCGGCATCGGGCGGGCTCACCATCGCGCTGGAGGCGCTGGGGCCGACCTATATGGACATCGCCGCGCGAACCGGCACCGACCCCGCCATCATGCACCGTGTGGCCGTGATCGGGTCCGGCACGCTCGACATATTGCCGCATAATGGCGCGATCGTCACCCTGCTGGCGCTGAGCGGCGTTACCCACCGCGAATCCTATCTGGATATCGCCATGGCCGGCATCGTCAGCTCGCTTGCGGCGCTGGTCGCCGTCATCCTGATCGGATCGATGATCGGCAGCTTCTGATCCCTTCGCCCCTTGGCCGGGTCGACAGGCGCGCGCGCATCGGCCATGGGCTGCGCCATGTTCGGCATTATCGCATCCCTGTTGTTCGTCCTGATCTGGTCCACCGGCTTCATCGTCGCCCGCGCGATGGTGCCCCATGGCGCGCCCGAGCTGATCCTGGCCGCGCGCCTGTGCCTGACTGCATTACTGCTGGGCGCACTGGCGCTGCATGGCCGCCAGCCCTGGCCGCGCGGCCGGCAATTGGGGCTGCATCTGGCGGCAGGCGCGATGCTGCATGGCCTTTACCTGACGCTCAGCTGGTGGGCGGTCAGCCATGGCATGCCGGCCGGCATCATGTCGCTGCTGGGCGCGACCCAGCCGCTGATGGTGGCGGTCGCCAGCGTCGCGATCCTGGGCGAGCGCTTGCCCGCGCGCGCCTGGAGCGGCCTTGCCATCGCCATCCTGGGTGTCGGCTGCGTGCTGATGCCGGCGATCGCCAAGTCGGGCGCGGGCGCGATCACGCTCATTCCCGCGATCGGCGGCATCGTCGCGGTGCTGGCGATGACCGGCGGCACGCTGATCCAGCGCGGCACGATCGGCGGCGATCCGATCTGGGTATCGGGCGCGGTGCAGAATGCCGGCGGCGCGCTGGTGGCGATCGCCGCCACCCTGATCGTGGGCGAATGGCGCTGGGACAATAGCCCGATGTTGTGGATCGGCCTCAGCTGGTCGGTGCTGGGCCTGTCGGCCGCCGGCCTGTCGCTGCTGGTCTGGCTGGTGCGCACCCAGGGACCGACGCGCATGTCGATGCTGCTGCTGCTGGTGCCGCCACTGGCCGCGGTGGAGGCCTGGCTGCTGTTCGGCGAGAAGCTCGGCCCGGTGCAGATCGCCGGCTTCGCGCTGGCGCTGGGCGGCGTGCTGCTGGGCCGGTCGCAGCCGAAGCGGACCGAGGTGGTGGAGCCGGCCTGAACCGCCACCGCGCCGTCACAGGTTCGTCACATCCTGCAACATGGCGGTCATGATCGCGCGCTAGGGCGGGTCATGAGCAAATCCGGCCGCACCCCGCCGCTTCCCTCGATCCTGTCGCAGGCGGCGGACATGCAGATGCAGATGACCCTGCGCCAGGTCGGCTTTGGCGCGCCGTCCGCCAATGCCGTGCCCCATGTGCCGCTCAAGCCTGCGCCCGCGCCGCGCGACGACAGCGCGCTCGCGCTCAAGCGGCGCGACTGGCTGCTGAATGTCATGGAGCAGCAGCGCGCCCTGTCCCCCTATGCCTCCGGCCTGCTGACCGCCGACGCGCTGTCGGGCGAGGATTTCCTGCATAATTTCTATGCGCCCGGCCGCCCGATCCTGATCAAGGGGGCGATGGAGGGCTGGCCCGCCCGCGCGAAATGGACGCCGGACTATCTGGCCGATGCCATTGGCGCGGCGGAAATCGAATATCAGGGCGGCCGCGCACAGGCCGCCGACTATGAACTGGCCAAGGACCGGCACAAGCGCCGCGCGCCCTTTCGCCAGTTCATCGATCTGGTGCGCGATGGCGGCAATGACGCCTATCTGACCGCCTATAACAGCGCGGCGAACGGCCCGGCCCTCGCGCCGCTACAGGCCGACCTTGGCCATCCCGACGCCTATCTTGCGCCGATGCCCGGCATGCTCTGGATCGGCGGCGCGGGTGCCTTCACCCCGCTGCATTTCGACCTCACCAACAATCTGCTGGCGCAGGTGACCGGCACCAAGCATGTCATCCTGGTGCCGCCATCGCAGACCGGTCGGCTGGCGCATAATCGCCATGTCTTCAGCGATGTCGGCGACCTCACCGATCCGGCGCGGCTGGCTCGATACCCGCGCGCCCGTGACGTTCTGCGCTACGAAGTGCGGCTGACGCCGGGCGACCTGCTCTTCATCCCGATCGGCTGGTGGCATCAGGTCCGATCGGAAAGCTTCTCGACCATGCTGACCTACACGCATTTCCACTGGCCCAATGCAGGCCATGAAAATTATCCCGCGGGGTGAGCCCCTTATCCCTCCCGCAGCCGCTCATGATGGCGGATCACCTCATCGATGATGAAGCGCAGGAACTTCTCGGTGAAGTCGGGGTCGAGATTGGCGTCGAGCGCGAGCTGGCGCAGGCGCGAAATCTGGCGTTCCTCGCGGCCCGGATCGGCCGGCGGCAGGTCGTGGGTCGCCTTATATTCGCCGACCGCCTGGGTGACCTTGAACCGTTCCGCCAGCATGAAGACGAGCGCCGCGTCGATATTGTCGATGCTCTCGCGATAGCGCTTCAAAGTCTCGTCCACCTGGCATTCTCCACAGCGGCACCGCGGCGGGAAAAGGCGTGGCTTTTCCGTTACTGCGATGCGTCAATCAATCGTCCGGCGCGCTTTTTGCGCCATTGCGCCGCGCAGGCAAGCTATTCCCGCTTGCCATCTGCTTTTTGCCCCGCCAGAGGACGCTTGTCATGACTGCATCCTCCCCCGGCAACGTCCACCCGATCGGCCGCACCAGCGCCCCTTCGCTCGCTCCCATCATGGCGCTCGTCGCCGATGGCATGAACCAGGTGAACAGCGTGATCCTGGACCGGATGCAGTCGCGCATCCCGCTGATCCCGGAACTGGCCGGCCATCTGATCGCCGGCGGCGGCAAGCGACTGCGGCCGATGCTGACGCTCGCCTGCGCCGACCTGGTCGGCTATGCCGGATCGCGCCATTACAAGCTGGCCGCATCGGTCGAATTCATCCACACTGCCACGCTGCTGCATGACGATGTCGTCGACGGATCGGGCCTGCGCCGCGGCCGCAAGACCGCCAATATCATCTGGGGCAACAGCGCCTCGGTGCTGGTCGGCGACTTCCTCTTCTCCCGCTCGTTCGAACTGATGGTCGAGGCCGAGTCGCTCAAGGTGCTCAAGATCCTGTCGGGCGCATCGGCGATCATCGCCGAGGGCGAGGTCAACCAGCTGACCGCCCAGCGCAAGATCGACACCAGCGAAGAACAATATCTGGACATCATCGGCGCCAAGACCGCCGCCCTGTTCGCCGCCGCCTGCCGCATTTCCGCCGTGGTCGCCGACCGCAGCGAGGCGGAGGAACATGCGCTCGACGTCTATGGCCGCAACCTGGGCATCGCCTTCCAGCTGATCGACGACGCGATCGACTATGAATCGGACGGCGCCACCATGGGCAAGGATGCCGGCGACGATTTCCGCGATGGCAAGGTCACGCTGCCGGTGATCCTGGCCTATGCGCGCGGGTCGGACGAGGACAAGGCCTTCTGGAAGGCCGCGATCTCGGGCCATCGCATCAGCGACGAGGATCTGGCCCACGCCACGCAGCTGCTGCGCCAGACCGGCGCGATCGCCGACACGCTGGCCCGCGCCCGCCATTATGGCCAGCGCGCGATCGACGCGCTGGGCATGTTCGATGCCGGCAAGGCGAAAGCGGCCCTTACCGAAGCGGTCGAATTCGCGATAGCACGGGCATATTGAAGCATTTTCGAAGCGGACGGCACGTCCGCTGACTCGGAAAATGCGGCAAACCATAAGTTGAGGAGACGGGCACTTCTGCTCGTTTCCCCTTCCAATATCCGTTCGCCCTGAGCGAAGTCGAAGGGCAAAACTGAGCCGCAGGCGAAGTTCCTTCGCTTCGCTCTGGTGCGGGCTTCGACTTCGCTCAGCCCGAACGGGGTAAATATAATGATCCTCTCCCCCGAAACCATCGCCTTCCTCATGGCCGCCGCCTTCATGGCCGGCTGCATCGACGCGATGGCGGGCGGGGGCGGCCTCATTGCCCTGCCCGCATTGCTCGCCGCCGGCGTACCGCCGGTGCCGGCGGTCGCCACCAACAAGCTGCAAAGCTGCCTTGGCACCTTCGGCGCGTGCGTCGCCTATGCCCGGCGCGGCCATATGGACCTTGCGACCTACAAGGGGCCGGTGATCGCCGCCTTCATCGGGTCGATCGGCGGCGCCTGGCTGCTGCAACGGGTCGATCCGTCGATCCTGGCCGGGCTGATGCCCGCGCTGCTGATCGCGATGGCGGCCTATTTCACCTTCTCGCCCAAGCTCAGCGATGCCGATCGCCATGCCCGCGTCGGCCTATGGGGCCTGTCCGGCATGATTGGCGTGGTCGGATTTTATGACGGCTTCTTCGGGCCGGGGGCTGGCGCCTTCTACACCACCATCTTCATCGCGCTGGGCGGCCTGTCGCTGCTGCGCGCCACCGCCCAGACCAAGGCGGCCAATTTCGCCTCGAATGTCGCAGGGCTGCTGACCATGGTGGCTGGCGGCCATGTCATCTGGATCGCGGGCCTCGCCATGGCGGTCGGATCGATCACCGGCGGCCAGATCGGATCGCACCTCGCCATGCGGTTCGGCTCGAAGCTGATCAAGCCATTGCTCATCATCATGTCGCTGGCACTGACGACCAAGATGCTGCTCGATCCGAAGAACCCGATCCACATCTATCTGTTCGGCTAGGGGCGCGCGCCTTCTCCGGGCATAGGGGATGTCCCCGCCGCTTCTCGGGATTATCCCCATGCAGCGTCGCGGACCGCCCGCCATTAGCCTTCCGCCGATCCATCATGGTCGGAGACTCGGCATGGCTACGAAGAAACCCAATATCCTGGTCATCTGGGGTGACGATATCGGCTGGCAGAATGTCAGCGCCTATGGCCTGGGCACGATGGGCTATACCACGCCCAATATCGACAGCATCGGCTATGGCGGCATCCGCTTTACCGACCATTATGCGCAGCAAAGCTGCACCGCCGGCCGCGCCGCCTTCATCACCGGCCAATATCCGATCCGCTCGGGCATGGTGACGGTGGGCCAGCCGGGCGATCCGCTCGGGCTTCAGCCGGCATCTCCCTGCCTGGCTGAAGTGCTCAAGGCGGCGGGTTATCGCACCGGCCATTTCGGCAAGAGCCATCTGGGCGATCGCAACGAGCATCTGCCGACCAACCATGGCTTCGACGAGTTTTTCGGCAACCTCTACCATCTCAACGTGTCGGAAGAGGAAGAGCAGCGCGATTACCAGAATTTCGCCAAGGCCCATTCGGGCAGCGTCGAAGCCTATATGAAGAAATTTGGGCCGCGCGGCGTGATCCACAGCTGGGCCACCGATGTCGATGATCCGACCGAGGATCCGCGCTACGGCAAGGTCGGCAAGCAGAAGATCGTCGACACCGGCCCGCTGCACCAGGAACGGATGCACGAGGTGGACGAAAAGGAATTCATCCCGCCCGCGCTGGAGTTCATGCAGAAGGCCAAGGATGCCGACGAACCCTTCTTCGTCTGGCTCAACACCAGCCGCATGCACCTCTACACCCGCCTCAACGACAAATGGCGCTATGCGGCGGAGAAATACACGTCGGACGCGGACCTGCACGGCTCGGGCATGCTGCAGCATGACCATGATATCGGGATCGTGCTCGACTGGCTGAAGGAAAGCGGCCTGGAGGAGGATACCATCGTCTGGTATTCGACCGACAATGGCCCGGAACATTCCTCCTGGCCGCATGGCGCGACCACGCCCTGGCGCGGCGAGAAGATGACCACCTATGAAGGCGGCGTCCGCGTCATCTCGATGCTGAAATGGCCCGGCGTGATCGCGCCGATGCAGCTCAAGAACGGCATCCAGTGCCATCAGGACATGTTCACCACCCTCGCCGTCGCCGCCGGCGTCACGGACGTGAACGAGCAGGTTCTCAAGGAGAAGAGCCAGTATATCGATGGCGTCAACAACCTCGACTATTGGACGGGCAAGGCCGAGGATTCGGCGCGGAACCATGTGTTCCACTATAATGAATCGAAGCTCACAGCGTTGCGCATGGGGCCGTGGAAATGGCATTTCTCGACCAACGAGGATTATTACGGCACCATGGTCGGCCGCTCCAAGCCGATGGTCTTCAACATCCGCATGGATCCGTTCGAAAGCTATGACAACAGCGACTCCTACGGCCACCTGATCCAGAAGGTCGCGTGGCAGACCGGGCCACTGAAGGCACTGATGACGGAACATCTGACGACGCTCGCCCAATATCCACCGGTCCAGGGCGGCAAGAGCTTCGACATGTCCAACGTGGTCGAACAGTTCATGAGCAAGGGCCACGACTGAGCGTCGCGCGCCAGCGCCGGAATAGACGCGATGCCCGGAGCCGCACGGCTTCGGGCATCGCCGTTCTATCCTGCGCGCCTTGCGCTCTGGCCTGATTGGCGCGAGAGGGGGCGGATCATGACCGCCCCTGCTTTGCCGATCCATGCCGTCCTGCCCGACCTGCTCGCCGCCCTACGCGCTAGCAGCAATGCGGTGCTGGTGGCGCCGCCGGGCGCGGGCAAGACGACGGCGGTGGCCCCCGCCCTGCTCGACCAGCCCTGGTGCGAGGGGCAGGTGCTGCTACTCTCCCCCCGCCGTCTCGCCGCGCGGGCCGCGGCCGAGCGCATTGCCGAGATGCTGGGCGAGCAGCCCGGCGGCACGGTCGGCTATGCCACGCGGATGGACAGCAAGGTCAGCGCGAAGACGCGGCTGCTGGTGCTGACCGAGGGCATTTTCGTCCGCCGCATCCAGGATGATCCCGAACTGGCGGGCGTGTCGGCGGTACTGTTCGACGAAGTGCATGAGCGCAGCCTGGACAGCGATTTCGGCCTGGCGCTGGCGCTCGATGCGCAGGCGGCGCTGCGCCCGGACCTGCGTATCCTGCCGATGTCGGCCACGCTCGATGGCGCGCGTTTCTCGACACTGCTCGATGGCGCGCCCGTCATCGAGAGCGAGGGCAAAATCCAGCCGCTCGAACTACGCCATATCGGCCGCCATGCCGAAAAGCGGATCGAGGATGAGATGGCCGCCGCCATCCGCCGCGCGCTGGAGGAAGAAACGCAGGGCGACCTGCTCGCCTTCCTGCCCGGCGTCCGGGAAATCGAGCGCACCGCCGAACGGATCGAGGGTGGCGCATTCGAGGTCCACATGTTGCACGGCAGCCTGGAGCCGGGCGCGCAGCGCGCCGCCATCCGCCCGTCGCGCGAAGGGCGGCGCAAGGTGATCCTGGCCACCTCGATCGCCGAGACCAGCCTGACCATCGATGGCGTGCGCATCGTCGTCGACTCCGGCCTAGCCCGGCGCCCGCGCTATGACCGCGCCGCCGGCGTGACCCGCCTCGTCACCGAACGGGCCAGCCAGGCATCGGCGACCCAGCGCGCCGGCCGCGCCGCGCGCCAGCGCCCCGGCGTCGCCTATCGCCTGTGGGAGGCCGCGGCGACGGCGGGCATGCCGCCCTTCGACCCGCCCGAAATATTGGAAAGCGATCTGTCCAGCCTGCTGCTCGACTGCTCGCTGTGGGGCGTCAGCGATCCGGCCAACCTGCGCTGGCTCGACGCGCCGCCCACCGCCGCCGTGGCAGAGGCGCGCAAGCGCCTGACCGCCCTGGAGGCGCTCGACGCCGACGGCCGCATCACGGCCCATGGCAAGGCGCTGGCCACCCTGCCGCTGGCGCCGCGCATCGCCCATATGCTGGTGCGCGCCGGTGAGCGCGGCCTCGCCCGCACCGCCGCCGAAATCGCCGTATTGCTCGGCGAACGCGGCCTTGGCGGGCAGGATACCGACCTCACCCTGCGGCTCCAGCGCTGGCGCCGCGAGGGCGGCAAGCGGGCCGAAGCCGGACGGGGATTGGCGAAGCGCTGGACGCGACTGGTCGATGCCCAGCCACCCGCAGAGGGCGGACTGCACGATGTCGGCCTCTGCCTTGCCCTTGCCTTTCCCGATCGCGTCGCCAAGCGCCGCTCCGCCGATGGCGCCGACTGGGCCAGCGTGGGCGGGCGCGGCTTCCGGCTCGATCCGCTCTCGCCATTGGCCAGCGAAACCTGGCTGGCGGTGGGCGAAGTGCAGGGCAGCGCCGCCGGCGCCCGCATCCTTTCCGCCGCCCCGATCGGCGAGGCGGAGGTGATCGCTTTGTTCGGCGAGCGCATCGCCGAGCATCGCACGGTGAAGTTCCGCCCTGCCAATGGCGGGATCGAGGCGCTGCGGGAACGCCGGCTGGGCGCAGTGCGCCTGTCGTCCGGTTCCGACGACCGACCCGACCCCGATGCCGTCGTCGCCGCGCTGGTCGATGGCGTGCGGCAGGGCGGCCTTGCCCTCCTCCCCTGGTCGGAGGCCGCGCAATCGCTGCGGATGCGGGCGGACTTTGCCGGGATCGAGCCGCTGTCCGACGCCGCCCTGATCGACACGCTGGACGAGTGGATCCCGCCGCTGCTGGCGGGCAAGCGCCGGCTGTCCGACATCGACCGGTCGCAGCTTTCGGGCGTCCTAGAAACGCTGATCGGCTGGGACGGCAAGCAGCAGCTCGACCGGCTCGCCCCGCCCGATTTCCGATCGCCCGCCGGCTCCACCCATGCGATCGACTATGCGGCCGAGGGTGGCCCGCGCGTGGAATTGCGGGTGCAGGCGCTGTTCGGCCTGTCGCAGCATCCGACCGTCGGCAACCAGCGCATCCCGCTGGTCCTCTCGCTCACATCCCCCGCCGGCCGGCCGATCCAGACGACGCGCGACCTGCCCGGCTTCTGGGCCGGCAACTGGCGCGACGTGGCCAAGGAAATGCGCGGCCGCTATCCCCGCCACCCCTGGCCGGACGATCCGGCGAGCGCCAATGCCACATTGCGCACCAAAAATGCGGACGCGCGCCGGAACTCTTGACTTGGGCGTGACCGCTGGTGCAACGCACAATGACGATTTTACGGAGTTTCATCGCGATGACCGCGCGCATTTACCAGATCCAGAAGAACGCCCTCCAGTCCGGCAAGGCGCTGACTCACAAGTGGGTGCTGGAATATGCGCCCGCCGAAGCGAAGAAGGCCGATCCGCTGACCGGCTGGGCCGGTTCGGGCGACACCAAGCAGCAGTTGAAGCTCAGCTTCTCCTCGCAGGACGCTGCCGTCGCCTATGCCGAGCGTGAGAAGATCGCCTACACCGTCATCGCGACCCCGCCCAAGACGCTGAAAATTCAGGCCTACGCCGACAATTTCCGCTGATCCTCCCGCCCCTGCGGGGCTGGAATAGCAGAGCGCGGCGCGACACGGCGCGCCGCGAACAAGGCATTTTGCCCCAGATGCTGCCCGATTGACGCCTTATTCGCTTGCCAAAGAGCGGCGTGAGGCGGCAAAAGCCGTGCTTTCATGGAAAGATTGAAGAGATAATGACCGATCGCAGCGAGATTTTCGACAGCGTCGCAGCGCAGATCGCCCCCTTCAACAAGAAGGGCGTCGAGCTGACCGAAGCCACCACCTTTGCCGGCGACCTGGAATGGGACAGCCTGACCGTGATGGATTTCGTCGCCGCCATCGAGGACGAGTTCGACATCATCATCACCATGAACATGCAGGCCGAGATCGAGACCGTGGGCCAGTTGGTCGACGCGGTCGCCAAGCTCAAGGCCGCCTGACACTTTAACTACCGTTCGGGCTGAGCGAAGTCGAAGCCCATTGCCGAGCGGAGCCGAGGCTCCATGCTTCGCCTTCGCTCAGCAGCGTCCTTCGACTTCGCTCAGGACGAACGGGTTTGGGATCATTGATATTATGACCGACGCCGCCATCGCCACCGAAACCCGCGATCTCTTCTCCAAGTTCGATCCGCTGATCAACGAGCGCGAGGCGCTGCTGGCGACGGGCGTGCGCGATCCCTATGCGATCGTCATGGACCAGGTGCTCTCGCCCACCCGCGCGATCATCAAGGGCAAGGAAACCATCCTGCTCGGCACCTATAATTATATGGGCATGACCTTCGACCCCGACGTGGTGGAAGCCGGCAAGAAGGCGCTGGACGAGTTCGGCGCCGGCACCACCGGCAGCCGCGTCCTCAACGGCACCTATCAGGGCCACAAGGAAGTCGAGGACGCGCTCAAGGAGTTCTACGGCACGTCGGGCGCCATGGTCTTCTCGACCGGCTATCAGGCTAACCTGGGCATCATCTCCACCCTCGCGGGCAAGGGCGATTATGTCGTGCTCGACGCCGACAGCCATGCCTCCATCTATGACGGCTGCGCGATGGGCAATGCGGAGATCGTCCGCTTCCGCCACAACAGCGTCGAGGATCTGGACAAGCGCCTGGGCCGCCTGCCCGCCGATGCGCTGAAGCTGGTCGTGCTGGAAGGCGTCTATTCGATGCTGGGCGACGTCGCCCCGCTGCCCGAGATGGTCGCCGCCATCCGCAAGCACCCCAATTGCATGATCCTGTGCGACGAGGCCCATGGCATGGGCTTTTTCGGCCCGAACGGCCGTGGCGCCTATGAGGAACAGGGCGTCGAGGGCGAGATCGACTTCGTGGTCGGCACCTTCTCCAAGTCGGTCGGCACGGTCGGCGGCTTCTGCGTCTCGAACCATCCCAAGTTCGAAATCCTGCGCCTCGTCTGCCGCCCCTATGTCTTCACCGCCTCGCTGCCGCCCAGCGTCGTCGCCACCGCCGCGACCAGCATCCGCAAGCTGATGCATGCCGGCGAGAAGCGCGCGCATCTGTGGAAGAACAGCCAGCGCCTGCACCAGGGCCTCACCGACCTCGGCTTCAAGCTGGGCAGCGCCACGCCGCAGTCGGCGATCATCGCCGTCATCCTGACCGACCAGATGCAGGCGGTGGCGATGTGGCAGACGCTGCTGGAGCTGGGCCTCTACGTCAACATGGCGCGCCCGCCGGCAACCCCGGCCGGCACCTTCCTGCTGCGCTGCTCGCTCTGCGCCGAACATAGCGACGAACAGGTCGAACAGATCATCGCCATGTTCGAAACCGCCGGCAAGGCCACCGGCGCGATCAACTGATCGCGCTTTTCGACACTCCGACGATCGACCGGGTATTTCCTGCGATAGAATCTGCTACAGCAGCGGAACCATCTAACCTGCATATTCGCGCGGTTAACATAGTTCGGTTAGTGTAACGGTATATGGCGGAACGCGAAGTGATCGATGAACAGGACCGGGGCTGGCGCGCCGCGGCGCGGCGCTACATGCCCCTGGTCCTTGGCATATTGCTGATCGGATCGCTCGGCGCCCTGCTCTACAGCGCCAGCAGCGCCTCGCGCGATCATCAGCGCGCCCTCGCCGAACAGCAGCGCAGCTGGGAAATCATGGCGCTTGCCCGCGCCTTCGAGGCCAAGACCGCCCGCGCCGAAGTGACGCTGGCCCGCTATGTCATCAGCCTTGATCCCGACACCGGCCGCCTGTTCCAGGACCAGTGGCGCACCGCCGCCAGCCAGCTCAAGTCGCTGACCTATGCCACCCGCAAGTCCGACTGGCAGCGCGGCAATGTCCGCGCGCTCCAGGCCGCCTTCGAACAGCGCGGCAAGACGCTGAGCGAAATCGGCCTGCGCACCACCTATGACCAGAAGATGGGCGCGCTGGCGCAATTCCATCAGGCCGGGCGATCGCAGGATATCAAGCGACTGACGGCGCTGATCGACCTGGTGATCCAGGCCGAAAATGCGCGGCTGCGCGAACGCAGCCTGGCCGTCAGCCTGGCGGGCGACCGCACCGAACTGGTCGGCAAGACGTCGCGCATGGTCGGCCTCGCCCTGCTGGTCTGCGTGCTGTTCGCGCTGTGGCTTGTCAATGCCGCCTATACCGAACGGCGCAACGCGCGCCGCATGGCGGATATGGAGGCGGAACGCGCCGACCGGCTGGAAGAGGCCGTTTCCGCCCGCACCAGCGAATTGTCGGACGCCTATGAGCAGTTGAAGCGCGAATCCGCCGAGCGCGCCGCCGCCGAGGATAATCTGCGCCAGATGCAGAAGATGGACGCGGTCGGCCAGTTGACCGGCGGCATCGCCCATGACTTCAACAATATGCTGGCGGTCGTCGTCGGCGGGCTGGAACTGGCCAAGCGCAAGCTGCGACTGAAACCGGCCGAGGCCGGCCATCATCTCGACAATGCGATGGAGGGCGCCAACCGCGCCGCCGCGCTGACCCGCCGCCTGCTAGCCTTTGCCCGTTCCGAGCCGCTGCTGCCCAATGCGGTCGATCCCGACAGCCTGCTGCGCGGCATGGCCGATCTGGTCGACCGCACGATCGGCGACCAGATCATCGTCAGCTTCGCCCACAAGGCGAGCGGCTGGCGCATCTTCGTCGACCAGCATCAGATGGAAAACGCCCTGCTCAACCTGTGCGTCAACGCCCGCGACGCGATGGAGGGCCGGGGCAAGCTGACCATCTCGACCGGCCAGGCGCAGCTTGCCGCCAACCAGATCGGCGAATGCCCGGCCGGCGACTATGTCACCGTCAGCGTCACCGACAATGGCTGTGGCATGACGGCCGAGGTCGCCGCCCGCGTGTTCGAGCCCTTCTTCACCACCAAGCCGGTCGGCAAGGGCACCGGCCTTGGCCTCAGCCAGATTTTCGGCTTCGTGCGCCAGAGCCAGGGCGAAATCCGCATCGAGTCCGAACTGGGCACCGGCACCAGCGTCCATATCTACCTGCCGCGCCGCATCCTCACCGAACAGGAGGCCGCGGCAGAGGCCCCGGCGAGCGAACAGCTGCACACGCTCCATCCCCCGACCCGCATCCTGGTGGTGGAGGATGATCCGCGCGTGCTGAACCAGACCATGGCGGCGCTGGCCGAACTCGGTCACCTGCCGATCGCCTGCGACCATCCCAGCAAGGCGGCCAAGCTGCTCAGCAACAATGCCGATATCGGCCTGATCATGAGCGACGTGCTGATGCCCGACATGACCGGGCCGGAAATGATCCGCACCCTGCCCGCCCATATGCGCCATCTGCCGGTGCTGTTCGTCACCGGCTTCACCGGCGATGCGACCGACAGCGACGATTTCCGGGGGCATGAAGTGCTGCGCAAGCCCTACACGCTCAATGCCCTGGGCCTTGCGCTGTCGAACGCGCTCAGCGGATCGAACCACCCAGGAACAGCCGCGGCAGCAGAGTGACCGCGCCCAGCAGTGGCCAGCGCCGCTGCCAGGGCTTGATCTCGATTGCGGTGCCGGCATGGCGGTTGATCTTCCACGCCAGATAATCGATCCCGCCGGCATAGGTGAAGCTCGCCTTGGCGAGGCGCACCACCGACAGATATTTACCGCGCCGCTGCAGCCCGCGCCACAGCTTGTCCGCATGGTCGGGCGACGGCGGCAGCCCCTCGGCCAGCGCCGCCGCGCCGAAACGGCGATAGCGCTCAGGATCGGCATCGACGATCGAGAGCGAACGCCCCGTCTTCTCCGCCCGCAATTCGGCATTATAGGTCAGCGTGAAGCCGACCTTCCACAGCGCCACGGGGTCATCGCCCTGCCCCTGCGCCATCGGTCGGGCGAGCGACAACAGGGTCGGCGCGGCCTGCGCCACCGCCGCCAGCGCGCGCTGGCGCGCCAGATCATCCGCCGCCCACAGCAGCCGGGACGGCTGGGCAAAGCGCGCCCAGACCGAGACGTTGTCCGCCTTCATGCTGTTCAGCCGGGCAAAGTCGGCCTCCGACAGCACGGCATATTTGGCGATCAGGCCGCCATGTTCGAACGGAAAGACATTGGGCGGGATCGCCCGGTTGGCGCGCGCCAGCCAGCCCTTGCCATAGGCCGCCTCATAATCGGAGACGATCAGGTAGAAATCGAGCATCAGCCCGTCGAGATTGGCCTCGCGCAGGCAGGAGCCGTAGAAGAGCACCGCCCGTGCCGCACCGGGATATTTCGCCGCCAGCGCCCCCGCCATGGCGGCCGCGCGCGGATCGGCCGACGCGGACAGTTCGGCAGCGACGAGCGAGAACAGGCTGTTGGTCATCGCCAAGCGCTTTAGAGCCTGATCCCGCCGGGTGGAAGCATCTTCCGCGGATCATGCGCGCACGACCATCAGCGCCCTATCCCCGACGATAGACCAGCATCAGATTATTGGCCGGCATCGCCACCCGCCGGGTGCGTTTCAACCCGACATCGGCCGCCGCACGGTCGACATCGGTCAAGGTCCGCAGGCCCCATTGCGGGTTGCGATCCTTCAGCGACAGGTCGAACGCCAGATTGGAGGAGGCGGTCGGCACATCATCCTCGACATAGGGGCCATAGAGGATCAGCGGCGCGCCCGGCGCCAGCAATTGCGCGCCACGCGCCAGCAGCCCCAGCGTAGCGCCCCAGGGGCTGATATGCACCATGTTCATGGTTAACCACTACGCCACGGTCACTCTGAGTGGAGCAGCACTTTTGGGTGAGAAGCGGACCGGCGGCTTCCACCCTGTTTCAAGCCAATACCTGACAGAGAAATCTACGAAGGGCGGCTTGGGCTATTGGGGGGATGCCCGGCGTCGCCAAAGCCCCCAGCACAGCCAACCTAAATTAAACAAGCAGAGCAGCCCTCCGCCCAAATTCATCCAATCGCGCTTAACCCCCTGCAACGGGCTAAAATGGAGACCCGCCCAAAGCAAGGCAGCAAAAGCCAAGCCGTTGAACCACAAAAATAGAGAGTTACGCAGGTCTTCGCTCATCGGATGGCCAATTCTTTCGCTCGACGGCATATGTGTCTGCTTCTGGGGAGCGCTGCAAGCAGTATAAACGGCAAGAAATGGTCGTTTTCAGATATCTTGGTCGTGATGGTAGATCAGCATCAGATTGTTAGCTGGCATTTCAACCCGCCGGACCCGTTTGAATCCAAACTCAACAGCGACCTTATCTATGTCAGACACGTTACGAATGCCCCACTTCGGGTTACGCTCCATCAATGAGCGATCAAAGGCCAAATTCGACGGCGCAATTTCGACACCATCTTCCAGATACGAGCCATAAAGGATCAGCGGTGCCGCAGATGGCAGCAGCCTCTCGCATCCCCTGAATAGTCCTACTGTTGCTGCCCATTCGCTTATATGGGTCATGTTGATACATAAACAGGCAACATAACCTACTGATTTTTCTTCCCCACAACTGTTAGACGGCATGTTGATGCACAGGAGCGCGTCGGCCGCATCGATCGGCCAGTCGGCGCCCGCCGCGTCGAGCAGCAGCGGCGCGCGCAGATTGGGCAGATTGGCGTCGCCGCGCAGGGCCGCGATCGAGGCCAGCGCGGCGGGATCGGGATCACTGGGCTGCCAATCGAGCGCGGGGAAGGTGACGGCGAAGTGGACGACATGTTCGCCGCTGCCGCTCGCCACTTCCAGCACCAGCCCGGCATCGGGCAGTTCGTTCCGCAGGACAGTCGCGATCGCATCGCGGTTGCGCAGCGTCGCAGGGGCATGGCGGCGCGGATCGGGGCCGTCGCCCTGCGGCGTCCAGGGTGCGGGGGCATCCTGTGTCATGGACAAATCCTTGTCTGTGGCCGGCCGATGCAAAAAGGGCGGTGGAGATCCTCCACCGCCCTTTGCTTCCGGCTTATTCGGCGGCGACCGCCAGGTCCGGCTCGGACCAGGTCAGCACCGGCTTGCGCGCGGCCAGCGTCTCGTCGAGACGACGGCGCGGGGCGTGATAGGGCGCGCCCTTCAGCGCCTCGTCACCCGCCTTGGCCCGTTCGGCCAGACTGCGCAGCGCCATGATGAACTGGTCGAGCGCGGCCTTGCTTTCCGTCTCGGTCGGTTCGACCAGCATCGCGCCATGGACGACCAGCGGGAAATACATGGTCATCGGGTGGAAGCCTTCGTCGATCAGGCCCTTGGCGATGTCGAGCGTGGTGAAGCCTTCGGCCAGCCCCTTGTCGCTGAACAGTGCCTCATGCATGCACGGGCCAGCCGCACCGAAGGGCGCGTCGAGCACGTCATCTAGGCTGCGCAGGATGTAATTGGCGTTCAGCACCGCATCGCTCGCGACCTGGCGCAGGCCGTCGGCGCCGTGGCTGAGGATATAGGTCAGCGCGCGGGTGAACATGCCCATCTGGCCATGGAAGGCGACCATCCGGCCAAAGGTCTGGGCGTGATGATCCTCCGCCGTTTCCTCTTCGACCAGCACGAACTTGTCGGCCTGCTTTTCCACGAAGGGGAGCGGCGCGAAGGGCGTGAGCGCTTCCGACAGCACCACCGGACCCGAACCCGGACCACCGCCGCCATGGGGCGTCGAGAAGGTCTTGTGCAGGTTGATGTGCATCGCGTCGACGCCCAGGTCGCCGGGGCGGACCCGGCCGACAATGGCGTTGAAGTTCGCGCCGTCGCAATAGACGAAGGCCCCGGCGGCATGGACCGCGTCGGAGATGGTCTTCATGTCGCGCTCGAACAGGCCGCAGGTGTTGGGGTTGGTGATCATCACCGCCGCAACGTCCGGCCCCAGACGGGCCTTCAAGGCTTCCAGATCGACGCGGCCATCGGGGGTCGCCGGAATATCCTCCACCTTGTAGCCGCAGAAGGCGGCGGTGGCGGGATTGGTGCCATGGGCGCTTTCCGGCACCAGGATGACGCTGCGGGCGTCGCCACGGGCTTCGAGCGCGGCGCGGATCGCCAGCAGGCCGCACAGTTCGCCATGGGCGCCCGCCTTGGGCGACATGGCGACCGAGTGCATGCCGGTCAGCGTCACCAGCCAGGCGGCCAGTTCATGGATGACCGCCAGCGCGCCCTGCACCGTCGACTGCGGCTGCAGCGGGTGGATGTCGGCGAAACCGGGCATCCGCGCGACCTTTTCGTTGAGGCGCGGATTGTGCTTCATGGTGCAGCTGCCGAGCGGGAACAGGCCAAGATCGATGGCGTAGTTCTGGCGCGACAGGCGGGTGTAGTGGCGCACCGTTTCCTGCTCCGACAGGCCGGGCAGGCCGATGCTGTCGGTGCGGGCGAGCGAACCGAGGCGGCTGGCCACCTTGGGCGCATCGGCGAAATCCACGCCGGTGGTGTCGGTCGAGCCGATCTCGAAGATCAGCTTTTCCTCCAGCATCAGCGCGCGGTTGCCGGTGGCGGTTTCCGGGGCCATATGCTCCTGCGCGACGGCCTGCGGGGTGGTCGGGCGACCTTCCTTCAACATGGTCATGCCAGTTCCTCCTCAAGCGCTGCGGCAAGGGTTTCGATATCCTCCGGCGTGACGGTTTCCGTCACGGCGACGACCAGGCCGTTGCCGATCTCCGGCGCGTCCGGGAACAGGCGGCCGAGCGAAACGCCGGCCAGCACGCCCTTGTCGGCGAGGTTGCGGACGACGTCACGCGCATCCTTGGTCAGGACCAGCGTGAATTCGTTGAAGAAGCCGTCGTTGAGCAGGGTCACGCCCGGCACCTTGGCCAGACGGTCAGCAGCCTGCACAGCCAGGCCGTGGTTCAGGGTCGCCAGCTCGCGCAGGCCCTTCTCGCCCAGCAGGGTCATGTGGATGCTGAATGCCAGCGCGCACAGGCCCGAGTTGGTGCAGATGTTCGACGTCGCCTTCTCGCGGCGGATATGCTGCTCGCGGGTGGAAAGCGTCAGCACGAAGCCACGCTTGCCGGCCGCATCGACGGTTTCGCCGCACAGGCGGCCCGGCATCTGGCGGACATATTTCTGCTTGCAGCCGAACAGGCCGAGATAAGGACCGCCAAACTGCAGGCCGACGCCGATCGACTGGCCTTCACCCACGACGATGTCCGCGCCCATATGACCCGGCGCCTTGATCGCGCCCAGCGCCACCGGCTCGGTGACGACCGCGACGAGCAGCGCGCCGGCGGCGTGCGCCGCTTCGGCCAGCGGGCTCAGGTCGGCGATGCGGCCGAGAATGTCGGGATATTGGACGACGACGCAGCTCGTGTCCTTGTCGATCGATGCGATCAGCGCGTCGATATCGGTCGCGGCGTCCAGCGTCGGCGCCTGATGCACCAGCGCGTCGCCGGTAAACTTCGCCATGGTGTTGGCGACCGAGACATAATGGGGGTGCAGGCCCGACGACAGCAGCGCCTTGCCGCGCTTGGTGATGCGGCGGGCCATGCCGATCGCTTCCCAGCAGGCGGTCGAGCCGTCATACATGGAGGCGTTGGCGACATCGACGCCCAGCAGGCGGGCGACCTGGGTCTGGAACTCGAACAGCACCTGCAGCGTGCCCTGCGCGATTTCCGGCTGATAGGGCGTGTAGGCGGTCAGGAACTCGCCGCGCTGGATCAGATGATCGACGCTGGCGGGGACATGATGCTTGTAGGCGCCGGCGCCCAGGAAGAAGGGCGCTTCCCCTGCCGACAGATTCTTGCGAGCGAGCGCACCCATATGGCGCTCGACCGCCAGTTCGCTGGCATGATCGGGCAGGCCGGCGATGGTGCCGCTCAGGCGGGCTTCGGCGGGCACGTCGATGAACAGGTCATCGATCGTCTCGGCGCCGATGACGGACAGCATTTCCTGCCGGTCGGTGTCGGTAAGGGGTAGGTAGCGCATGTATTTCTCCACTCCCCTCCCTTTTAGGGAGGGGCCGGGGGTGGGTGCGATTGCGCAGCAATCGCCGGCAACGCCTGAGGCCAGGTTGCAAGGCTCGCTTCGCTCGCCACCCACCCCACCCCCTCCCTTGAAAGGGAGGGGCGATTATCGGATCAGAGGCTCGCCACGAACTTCTTGTAGGCGGCTTCGTTCATCAGGCCTTCCAGCTCGCTCGCATCAGCAATGCGCAGCTTGAAGAACCAGCCATCTTCCTCGGCATCGCTGTTGACCAGCGCCGGCTCGTCTTCCAGCGCGCCATTGGCCTCGACGACTTCGCCCGAGATCGGGGCATAGACGTCGGACGCGGCCTTGACCGATTCCACGACGGCGGCGTCGTCGCCCTTTTCGAAGGTCGTGCCTTCGGCGGGCAGTTCTACGAACACGATGTCGCCCAACTGTTCCTGCGCATAATCGGTGATGCCGACGGTGGCGATGTCGCCTGCAACGTCGATCCATTCATGTTCGTCGGTGAAATAGCGGCTCATGCTTGCTCTCCTCGAAAAGCGGTAATTCAGGCCTTGCGGCGATAACGATGCGGAACGAACGGCATCGGCGCAACCGCCGCTGCAATCCGCTTGCCGCGCACCTCGATCTCCAGCGCGGTGTCGAGCGCGGAATAAGGCAGGCTGACCCAGCCCATGGCGATCGGCGCGCCCACGCTCGGCGCGAAACCGCCCGAGGTGACTTCGCCCACCAACACGTCGCCGGCGTAGATTTGCGCGCCTTCGCGGGCCGGCAGGCGGCCTTCGATCTTCAGGCCGACACGCTTGGAACCGGGGCCTTCGGCCAGTTCCTTCATCACGCGGGCATGGCCGATAAAGCCACCTTCCTCGCGGCGGCGCTTCTGGATGGCAAAGCCCAGGTCCGCACCGATGGTGCTGACGGCGGGCGACAGGTCATGGCCATAGAGCGGCAGGCCGGCTTCCAGACGCAGCGAGTCACGCGCGCCAAGGCCGATCGGCTTGACCTGCGGCAGCGCGCACAGCGCATCGGCCAGCAGCGCGACGGAATCGCCCGGCACGCTGATTTCAAAGCCATCCTCGCCGGTATAGCCAGACCGGCTGATCCACAGCGGCACGCCACGCCAGGTGAAGGGACCGGACTGCATGAAGATGAGGTCGGCGGTTTCGGGGATGAGCGCGGCCATCGCCTCGCCCGCTTCGGGGCCCTGCAGCGCCAGCAGCGCCTGATCGGCCATATGGTTCATGGTGACGTCGTCGGGCAGATGCTCGATCATCCAGCCGATATCGTCATATTTGGTCGCGCCATTGACGACCATGTAGATCGCCGCGCCTTCGAATGCACCGTCGCCGGGACGCGAGACCATCAGGTCGTCGAGGATGCCGCCTTCCGCGTCCAGCAGCATTGAATAGCGCTGGCGGAAGGGCTTCAATCCCTTGATGTCGCTGGGCAGCAGGGTTTCGAGCGCGGCATCGACGCTGGCGCCGCCGGTCTCGTCGGAGAAGGTCAGCTGGCCCATATGGCTGACGTCGAACAGGCCGGCATGTTCGCGGGTCCAGCTATGTTCGGCCATGATGCCTTCATACTGGATCGGCATGTGATAGCCGGCGAAGCCGACCATGCGCGCGCCCTTGGCACGGTGCCAGGCGTCCAGCGGCAGGGCTTCGAGGGGCAGTTCCGCTTCGAGGGCGGCGACGTCGTCAGTGGCGGTCATGGCAAGACCTTTCCGTAGGAGGGATCGGCGACAGGCCAGCGCAGCCGACGAATCGGCGCTTCCGGCATGCCACCCCCTCTGTCACGGAACCTGAGAGCTTTGACCAGCGGCCTGGGACCGGCTGGCTTACCCCTTCGGTGGGACGGCACGGGGCCGTCCGCTTTCCAGAGTATCTACGCGCGATGCGGTCCTTTGGCCTGAGAGATTCCGGGGCGGTTGCTCCTTCGGCGACGGGCTCAAGCCTGAAAGGCGCCCATGCTCTCCCGCATCGTGCCCGCTGCCGAATCCTCGGCACCGGAGACGCCCCACGCATTTGCCCAAAGCGCGGGCGGCGTCAATCGGGCAAATGTCGCAGGGACGCAGGTTATGGCCGGATCAGCCTTCCTCGCGCGCCAGCCGCTGCGCCATCGCCAATGCCGCCGCCCGGCATTCGGAGAGCGCCGCATCGGCCGCTTCGTCCGAGAGGGTCAGGTCGGCAAAGCCGCCCTCCCCCTCGAACATGTCCAGGAAGCGGCTGACGCCGGCATAGTTGGAATCCGCGACGGCGCGCTGGATGAGGTCGATCCGATCCGCCCAGGGTCGCGCGCCCTGTGCCCGCAACAGGCGGGAAAGATCGTCAAGCTGGGCGGCAAAGGCCGCGATCTGGGGATGCAGTGTCATGGGCAGAGAGATAAAGCCCGCGCAACGACCGGACCGGCCGGCCGAATGCCAACGCAGCGTTTCCGTTGGCGGAGTTGGGGGAGCTTGCTCCCTTCCTGTCCCGTCATCGTGCGCCGCTATCCGCCTGCCCTCACGGCATCAGCCGTCGCCGCCCCTCCCACAGATGCCAGCGCATCGCCAGCGCGGCGCCTTCGGCGTCCTGGGCGCGGATGGCGGCTACGATCTGTTCATGTTCGCGCAGCATGGTCGCGATCACCTCGGGCGGGCGCGATCGGCTGATGTCGACGCCGGCGCGCATCACCTTGTCGACATCGGCATGGAGCGCGTCGAAGGCGATCAGGAAGGCGGGGTTGCCGGTCGCCTCGGCAATGCGGCGGTGCAGTTCCATATCCTCGGCATGGGCGGGTTCGCTCGACAGGAGGGCGGTGCGCAGCATCTCCATCCCTTCCTCGACATGGGCCATTTCGATCGGACTGCGGCGGGTGGCGGCAAGGCGCGCGGCCTCCGCCTCCAGCACGAAGCGCACCTCATAGCTGCCGAGCGTTGCGGGCAGTTCGGTCGCCGGCATGAAGGCGGCCAGGCGCTGCGACGGACGGCTTTTCACGAAGGAGCCGGCACCCCGGCGCGCCTCGGTAATGCCGTCCGAGGCAAGGCGGACCAGCGCCTCGCGCACGATCGCGCGGGAGACGCCGAACCGCTCCGCCAGCGCCGCCTCCGACGGCAGGCGATCGCCGACCGCCAGATCCTGGTCGTTGATGATCTCGACAATGCCGGCATAGGCATGGTCGGACAATCGGGCCTGGTTCATCGGCGCACCTGTCGATCGCTGGGCAACATCCTGTGCCTCCTAGTCATGAGAGGCTGCTGACGACAAGCGTCAGCAGCGCTCTGGTCAGAAGATGCTGCTCGCGACCAGCACCAGCAGCAGGCCGACCACCGCGACCACGGTTTCCATGATCGACCAGGTCTTGAACGTGCCCGGCATGTCGGTGCCGAGATAGGATTTGACGAGCCAGAAGCCGGGATCATTGACGTGGGAGAAGAAGAGCGATCCCGCGCCGATCGCCAGCACCATCCATTCGGGCTCCACGCCCGATGCGGCGACCAGCCCCTGCATCACGCCGGCGGTGGTGATCGTCGCGACGGTGGCCGAACCGGTGGCGAGGCGGATGCAGACCGACACCCCCCAGGCGAGCAGGATCGGCGAAATCGCGCCGCCGGCAGCAAAGCGGACCAGCAGATCGGAAAGCCCGGCCGTCACCAGCACCTGCTTGAGCGCGCCGCCCGCGCCGATCGCCAGAATGATGCCGCCGGCCGGGATCATCGCTTCGGACCAGATCGCGTTCTGGATCTTTGCATCGGTGATGCGGCGGCCGAACAGCAAAGGCAGCGCGGCCAGCACCGCGATCAGCAGCGCGACGACCGGGTCGCTGACCCAGCCAAGCCAGTGGAAATGCGGCGCGACCGACGCCGGCAGCAGCGCCACCGCCTGCCCAGCGGCGATCAGCACCACCGGCAGCAGCACGGCCGCGAGCGCGCGGCCGACCGAGGGGGTGGCGACATCGACCTTGACCGGATCGAGCAGCGGCGGGTTCAGTTTCACGCCGGGGGCGGTGAAGCGGGCCAGTACGGGACCAGCGATGATCGCGGTCGGGATGCCGACGATCAGGCCATAGAGAAGGGTGAGGCCGAGATTGGCGCCGAGCGCATTGACCGCGAGCAGCGGGCCGGGATGCGGCGGCACCAGCGCATGGACCACGGACAGGCCCGACAGCGCGGGCAGCATCAGCTTGAGCTTGGCGGTATCGCCATTCTGCCCGGCGGGCAGCGCGGCGGCGGCCGACGCGACGATCGGCAGCAGCAGGACGAGGCCGGTCTCGAAGAACAGCGGCAGGCCGATGACGATGGCGGTGAACAGGCTGGCCCAGGGCGCACCCTTCACGCCGGAGATGCGCAGCGCCGAGCGGGCAAGGCCGCCGGCGCCGTCCGACAATTGCAGCATCGCGCCGAGGCCCAGGCCCAGCGCCACGACCAGGCCGGTGCCGCCCAATATGGTGCCCGCGCCCTTTTCGACCGCCTTGGCGGTTTCCTCCATCGGCAGGCCGGCGATCAGGCCGACGGTGAAGGCACCGCACAGCAGGCCGACAAAGGGATGGAGCCGGCCCCGGATGATGAGGGCGATGGAAAGGGCGATGCCGATGACGGCGGCGATCAGCAGGCGATAATCGGCGGGGGTCATCGGCCAATGCCTCCCTGTAGTCCGCCCTGGCTGAACGCCCGGCCACATGGCACCGATCGACGATATGGTAACGCCATCCCCACCCTCTCTTTCCTATGCGTAGCCGGTCATTCGCAGGGCGAATCCCGAAAATCTGTTAGACAGGTTATAGCCGCATTTCGGCCATGCGCTAGGTTATTTCCCGAATATTGCAAATTTTCGCTTGAACCTGTCTGACTGATTCCAGTATCGTTAGCGCTAACGAATCCTTGGGCCGGTCCAGGCCCCAACGCGGATCAATCAGAGGGAGAGGCAGGATGCAGGATCTGCATATTCTCGATCGCCAGGACCAGATGGTCCCCGAAGCCCCACATCTCACGCCGACCCAGATGAAGGTGATGCGCTGCGTCCATTCCGGCCTGCTCAACAAGCAGATCGCCTATGAGCTGGGCATGGCCGAGGCGACGGTGAAGGTCCATATGACCGCGCTCATGCGCAAGCTCAACGTCCGCAACCGCACCCAGGTCGCCATCGCCGCCAGCCATTTCGGCTGGATGCGCCCGGCGCTGAGCCGCGCCGCGGACTGAACACCACCCTCTTGGCGGGAGACGCCGCATGGATCGATCGCGACGCGAGTTGATGGGGGGCATCGGCGCCGGGCTGGTGCTGGCCGGCATGGGCAGCACGACCGCCTGCGCCGCGCCACAGCGCAAGCTGGGCTATGCCATTGTGGGCCTGGGCTATTATGCCACGCAGCAGATCATGCCCAATTTCGCCGGCTGCGAGCATGCGAAGCTGGTCGCGCTGGTCAGCGGCACCCCGGCCAAGCTGGCGCAATATGGCGACCAGTACGGCATCCCGAAAACGCATCGCTACAGCTATGCCGAGTTCGACCGCATCCGCGACAATCCCGATATCGACATCGTCTATATCGTCCTGCCCAACAGCCTCCATGCCGAGTACAGCATCCGCGCGGCGCAGGCGGGCAAGCATGTGATGTGCGAGAAGCCGATGGCGGTGTCGGTGGCCGAATGCCAGGCGATGATCGCCGCCTGCGCCAAGGCCGGGCGCAAGCTGATGATCGGCTATCGCTCGCGCTTCGAGCCTTATAACAGGCTTGCGATCGAGCTGGCGCGCGGCGGCCATGTCGGGCCGACGCGGATCATCACCGCCGAACATGGCTTCCCGATCAAGGCCGGCCAATGGCGGCTCGACCGTCCCCTGTCGGGCGGCGGATCGATGATGGACATCGGCATCTACAGCCTCAACGCCGCGCGCTACCTGACCGGCGAGGAGCCGGTGGAGGTGAGCGCCATCGCCAGCACCGACCGCAGCGATCCGCGCTTTGCCACCGTCGAGGACCGGATAAACTTCATGCTGCGCTTTCCGTCGGGCATCATCGCCAATTGCGTGTCGAGCTACAGCTCGGCCCATAATGGCTATCGGGTGATCGGCACCCAGGGCTGGATCGATATGGAACCTGCGACCCAATATAGCGGCCAGACGATGATGATCCGCAAGGATGGCGTAACCGCGCCGCGCAGCCTGCCGGCGCCGGCGAAGAACCAGTTTGCCGCCCAGCTCGACCATCTGCCCGAATGTATCGCGAACGGCACCGCGCCGATCGTCGCGGGCGAGGAGGGGCTGGCCGACCTGCGCGTGATCGAGGCGATCTATCGCTCGGCGGCGGAGCATCATTCGGTTAGCCTCACCGCATGATCGATCGTCGCACCCTGCTGGCCGGGATGGCCGCCCTGCCGTTCACCCACGCGCTCGCCCACGCCGCCGACCTGCCGGCCGCGCGGATCGACCGGATCGACCCGGCACTGGACCGCATCATCGCGCCCGGCGCGCAGGTGGAGATATTGGCGCAGGGCTATCGCTGGGCCGAGGGGCCGACCTGGGCCGCGCCGATCGACGCGCTGCTGTTCGGCGATCCGCCGTCCAACATCGTCTATCGCTGGACCCGCAAGGATGGCGTGTCGCCCTTCCTCTTGCCCTCGGGCCTGCAGACCGCGATCCCCAAGGAGATACGCGAAGCCGGCCTCAACGGCATCGCGATCGACAGGGACGGCCATCTGGTTGGCGCCGACAGCGGCGCGCGCGCGATCGTGCGGGTGGACCTCAAGACCAGGGCGCGGACCACCCTCGCCGATCGCTATCAGGGCAAGCGCTTCAACAGCCCCAATGACCTGACCATCGCGGCCGATGGCAGCATCTATTTCAGCGACCCGCCCTATGGCCTGACCGATGGCGACACGTCATCGCTGCGCGAGATCGGTTTCAACGGCCTTTACCGCCTGACGCCCGATGGCATGGTGACGCTGATAGACGGCAGCCATCGCCGGCCCAATGGCGTGACCCTCTCGCCCGATGGCCGCACACTGTATCTGGCGCTGTCGGACGAGAAGCGGCCGCAGGTGCTGGCCTATAGCCTGGGCGCGGACGGCATGCCCACGGGCCAGCGCCTGTTCCGCGACATGGCCAGGGAACTGGCGGCCGGCGAGCCGGGCCTGCCCGACGGCATCAAGACCGCGCCCGACGGCACCGTCTTTGCCACCGGCCCCGGCGGCGTCCATGTCTGCGCGCCCGACGGCAGATTGCTCGGCAAGATCCGCACCGGCAAGGCAATCGCCAATTGCTGCATCGGCGAGGGCGGTGCGACCCTGTTCCTGACATCGGCCGACCGGCTGGCCGCAGTGCCGCTGATATCCAGCAGTGGCTAGCGAAAGGAGGCGGGCTCCTTACGCCCTGATCCCCGCCAGCCACTCGTCAATCATCGCCCGGCCCGCTGCCACCGCGCCCGGCCCATGATCGTCATGGTCCTTCCGAAGCGCGCTGCCGCATTTTCCGGCGACGTCCAGATCGGCCCAGAAATGGGTCAGCCAGTCCTCGAAGCGCGGATCCTCGCCCATTTCGGCGTGGAATTGCAGCGCCAACAGATTGGTTCCGCGCCGGAAAGCCTGATGCGCATAGCGGTCGGTTGATCCCAGCAGTTCGACCTGATCGGGCAGGTCGAACGTGTCGCTATGCCAGTGCAGCACTGGCACTCCATCGATATGGCGCAGCGGCGAGGCCGCCCCCGCCACGTTGACGCTGACCGGCGCAAAGCCCAGCTCCATATGGCCGCCCGGATAGACCCGCGCGCCCAGCGCCGCCGCGATCATCTGGCTGCCCAGGCACACGCCCAGCGTCGGACGGTCCGCCGCCAGCCGTGCGGAAAGCTTGCCGATCTGCACCGGGATCCAGGGATGCACATCCTGTTCATAGACGCCCATCGGCCCGCCCATCATGATGAGCAGGTCCGGTTCGGTCAGGTCGATATCGGCGAAATCGGGGCTGGCCACATCGATCCGCTCGATCTGATAGCCGGCCGCCTCGATCGGCTGGAGATAGCCTGCCGCACCCTCGCGCGGCACATGTCGGACGATCAACGCTCTTTTCATTACCTGCGATAGCTAGCCAGCCAAACCCGCCGACGCCAGCCCAGCCTTTCTTGGGGACAGAAAATTGCCGCTATCGGCTTGGCCCGGCCGCCCGCCCGTGATTTAACCGCACCCCATGATCCTGACCCGCATCGCTCGCCCCGTCCTGCTGGCCACTTTGCTCGCCGGCACCGCCCTTTCCGCCCAGACCAGCGAAGCGCCTTCCGCGCCGGTCGATGCGGTCGATCCCTTCATCGGCACCTCGGGCGAAGGCCATACCTTCCCCGGCGCCGTCGCCCCTTTCGGCATGGTCCAGCTCTCGCCCGACACCCATGTCGGCCCGGCGCGCCAGACCTATAATTGGGCCGCCGGCTATCGCCATGAAGACCCGGTGATCCTCGGCTTTTCCCACACCCATTTTTCCGGCGCGGGCCATAGCGACCTGGGCGATTTCCTGGTGATGCCGGTCAGCGGCGACAGCGTCCCGCTGGAGGCCGGCGACGACAAGACGCCCGGCTTCCGCTCGCACAAGGCCGATGAGGTCGCCTCGGCCGGCTATTATGCCGTCACCCTGACCGATCCGGGCGTGCGTGCGGAAATGACGGCCGGCACCCGTGTCGGCGTCCACCGCTATGCCTTCCCCACCGGCAAGGCGGCGCATCTGGTGCTGGACCTGCGCTCGATCATCTATGATTATCCCGGCAAGATCCTCTGGTCCTCGATCCGCATCCGCCCCGATGGCACGATTACCGGATCGCGCGAGGTGCGCGGTTGGGCCACGCCGCGGCGCATCTTCTTCGCCATCCGCTTTTCCGCGCCGCTGACCGGCCACCGCTTCGTCAGCACCGAGAAGGATATCCTCTACAAGGGCTTCAAGGGCCCCGGTCGCGGCCCCGAGACGCTGGATTCCCTCTCCGGCCGCGCGCTGGTGGCGCAGCTCGACTTTGGCACGCTGACGAAGCCGCTGGAGGCGAAGGTCGCGCTGTCGGGCGTGGACGAGGATGGTGCCATCGCCAACCTTGCCAGCGAGCCGGGCGATTTCGACGCGATCCGCGCGAAGACCCGCACCGCCTGGAACGATGCACTGGGCACGGTGCAGATCGACGCGCCCAAAGCGATGCGCACCAATGTCTACACCGCCCTCTATCACAGCCTGATGGCGCCCAGCGTCTGGAGCGATGCCGATGGCCGCTGGCGCGGGCCGGATGATCAGGTCCATGCCGGGATGCTGGATGGCCGGGGCTTCACCATGCATTCCACCTTCTCGCTGTGGGATACGTTCCGCGCCGAACATCCGCTGCTGACGCTGATCCAGCCTGAAGAGAAAAATGCCGATTTCGTGAATTCGCTGGTCGCGGGGCAAAAGACCAGCCCCTTCGGCATCCTCCCCGTCTGGCAGTTTGGCGGCAAGGAAACCTGGACGATGATCGGCTATCATGCCGTTCCCGTCATTGCCGACGCCTGCCTGAAAGGGATCAGGGGCATCGACTGCGCCGCCGCGCTCAAGGCCATGGTCGCCAGCGCCGACTATGCCCCCTATGGCGGCCTCGGCGACTATATGAAGCTTGGCTATGTCCCGATCGACCGCGAACCCGAAGCCGCGTCCAAGACGGTCGAATATGCCTATGACGACTGGACCATCGCCCGCCTCGCCCGCCAACTGGGCGACACCGCGACGGCAGAGCGCTTCGAGAAGCGCGCCCAAAACTGGCGCAACAGCTTCGACGCCAAGACCGGCTTCCTGCGTGCGCGCAAGGCCGACGGCTCTTTCCGTACCCCCTTCGATCCGACCGCGATCAACTATGGCAGCGACTATACGGAGGGGAATGCCTGGCAATATAGCTGGTTCATGCCGCACGATCAGGGCGGCCTGTTCCGCCTGCTGGGCGGCGATGCGAAAACCATCGCCAAGCTCGACGCCATGTTCGACTATGACAATAGCAAGATCGACTATAGCCATGCCGAGGATATTTCCGGCCTGATCGGCCAATATATCCATGGCAACGAACCCAGCCACCATGTCGCCTATCTCTACAGCTATGCGGGCCAGCCCTGGCGCACGCAGGAACGCCTGAAGCAGATCGTCGACAGCCAGTATAAGCCAACGGCCGAGGGCCTGGCCGGCAATGACGATCTGGGCCAGATGTCCGCCTGGCTGGTCTTCACCGCCTTGGGCTTCTATCCCGTGGCGCCGGGCAGCAACCAATATGTGATCGGCCGCCCCTTCGTCGACCGCGCCGAGATGACCTTGCCCAGCGGCCACCGCTTTATCGTGATTGCCGACAGCCTCTCCGACGCCAATCGCTATGTCGGCCAGGTGACGCTGAACGGCAAGTCGCTCGATCGCGGCTATATCACCGACGCGGAAATCCGCGCTGGCGGCGAACTGCGCTTCACCATGCAGGCCAGCCCCAACAAGACATGGGCGACCGGCGTGAAGGCCCGCCCCTTCTCCATGACCGGCTATGGCAAGTGAAGGCGCGGGACCGGCATTATCTCTTCGTCTGCAGCCAGAACAAGCTGCGCAGCCCGACCGCCGAACAGATTTTCGCTGACCATCCCGGCATCGAAACCCTGTCGGCGGGCACCAACCATGATGCGGAAACGCCATTGGACAATGAAATGCTGCGCTGGGCCGACACCATCTCGTGATGGAAAAGACCCACCGCAGCAAGATCCAGCAGCGCTTCCGCGCCGCGTAGGCGGCAGGCCAGATCGCATTTCCGGATTGCGGTCGCCCCGGCGCAGGATCATAGTCGCCCCGACGGCCGCTGACACTCCGAGGGAGGATCCATGCTGATCGCGATGATGATGGCCGCGCACACTGGCGCTGCCCCGTCCGCCTCCAAGTGGCCGACAATCATGGCATCCATGACCGTCTCTCGCCCTTCGACGCCCCCTGCACCATCGCCGGTCGGCAACGAAGATACCATGCTGATCGTCGACGGCGTCCGCATCGATGCCAGCGCTGCGGCGCTGGCGGCCTGCCTCGCCCGGTCATGCCCTCCAGACGAAGATATGGAGGCTGCCACCGTCCACGCTGAAAATCAGTTGCTGGCGGGCGATCATCAGGGCGCGCGCGATACGCTGCGTCAGGCCCGCGCCCGCAACCACCGCCACCAGCGGGATTATCCGGTTCAGGTCGGCCAACTGCTCGACTTCGATGCCGAGGTCGCGTCCTACAGGGGGCTGGCGGACTATAGCCGCACCGGCACCATCGATGCGCTCGACGCGCTCAAGGCTGGACTGCCCCCGCAGGATCGCCGCATCGCCATGCAGCGGATGCACGTTGGCGACGTCTTTCTGCGTCAGGGCAAGATGCGCAGCGCCACCGGTTTTTACGACCGCGTAGCCAAGGAAGCGAGCGCCCAGGGCTGGCCCGAGATGGAAGGGTTCGCCCTGTTTCGCGGCCTCACCGCCTATGCGACTGCAGCCAGTGTCGACCCGGCCTATGATGACGAGGCGCAACGCCGCTACGCGGCATTGAAAAGCCGGACAGTTCCTGCCATCCGCCCCTATCAGGACGCTGCGCTAATCATGCTGGCGAAACTGGAACTGATGAAAAATGGCCTGTCCGAGGAGGAACTGACGCGCCGCCTGTCGGGCCTGCGTTCCGCGTCGCCCCTGCTGGTGGTCGGCCCGCAGATAGAAGCCCAGGGTAACAGCCTGGTCCTGTGGACCGACGACCGGCGCAAACATGCGCTTCTGCCCGCCAATCCATCGGGCCATTGGGCGGAGTTTCGCTATCTCATCACGCCCGACGGCCGGATCGACGCGATCGAGCAGGTGGGTAGAGGCCGAGCGACCAGCCATGTCGCCCCGGAAGCTTGGGCCGACCTGGTCGGCGAAGCGCTGGCCCAGCGCCGCTATTTGCCTCTCGCTCTGGCGGCCGGATCGCCGGGCCTGTGGCAACGCGAACGCTTCTTGCTGACGGCCGACCTGGAACTTCCGCAAAAAAGCCACACCCGCATCCGCCGCCCCGGCGAGAAACTGCACATCCGCAGCTTCCAGATTACAGAAAACGACGCCGACTGATGGGCCGAAAATGGCCGGCGAGGTTTCGACCCGTTTTTGCCGTTCCTTCTCCCTTGGAGGGAGAAGGATGAAGTCCCCCGCCCCATGTGCCAGTTGGAAGAGGGAGGGAACGAAAACTGATCCCCGAATGCTGCCCGTTCGGTCCCTCCCCCGCGAGTTCGGTCTTCGGAACGGCGCTAAAGGGTGGGAAGCGGATAGGCAGCAATCAGGGGCTCCCCCCCCCCCAAAGCGGACACTTAATCAAGCGAAGCCAGCACCTTTGAGATTTCCTCAGCCGTCCATAGGTCGCTC
>Ga0213869_10000041_pt1 | contig 95949 bp, 97 predicted proteins | sample PICome_10_FD_160083 | JGI IMG/M metagenome (GOLD analysis project Ga0213869, IMG submission 160083) | Coastal seawater microbial communities near Pivers Island, North Carolina, United States - PICO132 | ecosystem: Environmental > Aquatic > Marine > Coastal | place: USA: North Carolina... | reverse complement strand
CATCATTTACATTGGTTACTGTCAGATATAATGTGGCAACTGCGCTTGCTCCATAATTATCGTACCCAATAATACCAATTCCATGTGTTCCTACATGTTCATTCAGCGGAGATGCTGAAAATTCTCTCGTAGTAGAATCAAATGTCATCCAGGATGGAAGAGGAGTACCATCAATTAATGCCATCTCATAAGTAACTATAAAATCACCAATATCAGGATCTTTGAAAGTTGCATCAGAAATAATAAAACTAATAGTACTATCTTCTTCCATTGACTGATTAATCGGAACGTCGGGGGAATCTGGAACATCATTGGTATTAATAACTGTTAAATTAAATTTATTAGTTACGTTGGCAAGACTACTATCAGTCGCAACTATCTTAATTGCAAGAATTCCTACATCATCGTTTCTCGGAGTACCAGAAAATGTTCTAGTATTTGCATTAAATGATAACCAAGACGGCAAAGATTGGCCGGTTGATCTGGTAGCAGTGTATGTAATAATATCATCAGGATTTGCATCAGTAAATACATTATCTGCAAATTGAAATGTAAAGGCTGCATCTTCATATATTGATATGTCAGCAATTGGATTAGAAACAATCGGACGAATATTGCCATCTACTGGAACTTCTAATAATCCCAACCGCCATCTGTTATATTCTGATTCGTATATATAGTCATAACGTTCAGTAATTTGTTGAGTGGCATTTTCCACTTCTCTTGTATAATCATTTTTTGACATTACTCGGTCTCTAGTCTTTCAAGTTTCCATTTATTAGATGCTGCATAATAAATATAAACATATGAACGCAGGGTTATTTTAGTACCATCCGGCACGTTTTTTGGAAAATTTGCCATTACTTAACTTCCTTCCAAATTGAATATTCATTCGAAATATCTTTTATTAAATGTTCAATTTTAACGTTTAAAGATATTATTTCTTCCTTTGCTGTATAAGTATTACCCATAACTGTTTCGGCTCTATTAAAATTATCAATATCACCTGGTTCAATTTTACCGTCTATTATATTTATAAATTTTACCCATTCATAATTATTTCTAAACTTATTACATTCAGACAAGGAACCCTGTTTAACTTTCATGCCATTTATTACAACTCTATATGTATCAGTTTCTACTATTTCTATACCTAATTTAATTGCAGTTTCATCTGAATTTAAACGTCTGCCAATTTTAACCCAATTTTTCTTATCTTGTTCAGATAAATTTGGATCCTCTACAATTTTTTTAATTATTTTCTTGAATGTATATCCTTTACCGTAACATTCATTTTGCAAATATACGATTGCTTCTTCGCACACATAATCATAATCTCGTAACTTTGCAATTACTTTATCTACATTCATTATGTGTATCCTCCATATATAGTACCTTCATCCAGTACTGTTGAAGTTCTACCATTCCAATTAATTGCAAGGCCCGCAGCGCCGCCAACACGATATGTATTTGTGCCAATACCACCGGCACCACCAGGTGCTCCCCAGCCACCGCCACCGCCGGCCCACCAGTAGCCGCCAGTAGAGTTGCCACCTGCATTACCACCAGAACCACCTGCTCCAGCTTCCCCTCGTATAGTACCTATGCCACCCACACCGGGTATTATTCGACCGCCACCGCCACCAGCACCACTAGGATCATTACTCTTTGATCCAGTGTCAGCGCACCCGCCTCCTCCGCCGCCAGCGCCACCGCCGTAGCCAAGTCTGTCCGAGAGACCTGTGCCATTAGTGCCTGCCCGATTTAAAGATCCGCCAATACCACCATAGTATGGGCCCTGTTCATCGCCGTAGAAGCCACCTGATCCACCGCCATGACCGCCCCCGGCGCCGCCACCACCTGATGTATAAGCAGAGCCGGCGCCTCCGCCGCCACCACCAGCTATAATTCCAGTGGAATAATTTTCTACTTGAACAAAGTCTGCCGTTATATTGACGGCATGACCACCAGGTTCGCCATGATGGCCAACACCGCCAGCGCCGCCTTTTCCTATAATGGTACCATAATTAAATAATATAGTATTTCCAACATCCATATTAATTGCGGCTCCGCCAGTATAATCTGACCATACCCAAAAATCTTCAGGTACCAATAATGCATCACCTTCAAATAAACCCAATGATGATGCGGTAACAGTGCCAAGTTTATTTTCTATATCATTAATAATATCATCTTTGTAATCAGATATATCAACCGTTTTACTAAGTCGATTTATTAACCAAATATTTTTTTCAGCATTATACTTATACAAACTGTCATTTGTTCGTACAGTGGTTTGATCTGCTACACCATTTATAAATTTATTTTTTGTCATGTCGTGTGAGCCTTACGATTTTCATTTCATAATTATTACTTTTTTTTAAGTTCTTCAATTTCTGCTTTCAATTCCTTGATTGCTTCAATTAGAAGCGGTACCATTTTTTCATATTGTACAGTTTTATAGTCAGTTTCACCATTTAAACTAATAGGGGCAGTTTTAACCACTTCTGGAAGTATCGCTTCTACTTCCTGTGCACTAACGCCTACTTGTCTTTCATCTGTGTTATATCCAAATTCAGCCGCTATATCATTTCCTTTATAGTAATATCCGTTAATTTTATCTAATTTGTCCAATGCACCATCTATTTTGCCGTCAAAATCTTTCAATCTTTCATCAGAGTAGAATGCAGTTATATCACCAGTTGCAGCAATATTACCATTAACATGTAATTTTTCAACTGCAGGATCAATTCCAATTCCAAGATTTCCTGTTATTGTCATAGAAGTTGCGACTGTTGATGTAATATATTCTGCATCGTTTGTTAGTTCACTTACATTCGTTGGAATAGTTGGTTTTCCAGAAAGACTTGAGTATGCTCCGTTGAACGCATCAGTGATACCATATCCAGCAATAGTTGTTGGTTTATTTGCCAATGAATCAAATGTAGCAACACCACCTGAGCCACCTGCTTCGATCCACGTGTCGCCAACTTGATTATATATAAATGTACCGCCGCCAACAGTATCTTGCCATAAAAGTCCGTCATATAAATCAACTGGCATTGTATCTGATATCACAACACCAGCGGATGTTCTTCTCCAATATCCAGCATCTTCATCCCACGTAAATGTAGTATCGGTTGTTATATTATAATATGTATCGCCATTTTGTAATGCTTCACCATTATCTCTAATAACAGGTTCAAAATCTTTGGGTAATATTCTTGAATAATCTCTTATTATCATTGGATGCTCTTCTGCTATCCATCTATCATTCACAGTATCGTATGTATATTCATATCCATATTTTTGATGTTTTGCATTTTGTGCAGCATTTTTTGGAAAATTCATTGAATTATTAGTCATGATTATATCCTTGTTATCCTTGTTACTAGCGGCATATTATCAACATGTTGATTATCCGTTAAATTAATTTATATTATTCTGGTTTGATGGGCCACACAATATTATATGGAAAGCCATTCTGCTGTGGTACATTAAGCAAATCCGTGCGGTACTGTGACCACGCATTTTGCTGCTCAGTTGTCATATCAGCCCAGCGTAAAGCATTAGACGCGATAGGATCAACTACTCCGGTTAAAATACTGTCACGCTCTGCACGAACCTGTGCAGCCGCGGCTGCATCTATCTCTGCCTGAGTAGGCGGAACATATGCTGCGAAGTCTGTGCCGATCAGCGCCATGACTGCATCATTGTCGATGGTAGTGTCGGTGTCAGCAGGGTCAAGAGTATATGGTATCCAGCCAAACTTAGGGTGGTTAATCTCTACGTCCATGCGCAAATTGTCAGACTGTAGTGATGCCGCATTACGGACTTGTGTTATTGTTACAGTCATTATGAAATCCTCTGCCAAACCGTTGGGGTATCACTGGCAACAGAATATCCCATCATCTGCCAAGTGCCGGAAGGGGTTCCGTTCTGCTGCCTTGAAGTATTGGTCCACCTTAAATTTGAGCCTGCAATTGTATCTCCGGGGAAGTATTCGCCATAGTTTAATGCCGTCACTAAAAGCCCATAAGTCCCAACAGCACCAGCGGTTGTACTACCACCCGCCCCACTTGCAATATTTACAAGGTTCCTACTGTCATCAATAACCGTAGTACCATTAACTTTAATCGCCATCTTCGTGTTCCTCCACTATTATCTGTTAAGTTGTGCTTTAAGCTCGTCAATCTGAGCCTGTTGTTCCTTAATGGCTTCAATCAAGAGAGCCACCATATTTCCGTATTTAACTGACTTGATGCCTTGGTCATTTGTGCTGACTACATCCGGCAGTACATCTTCCACTTCCTGAGCGATTACGCCGACCTCTGAGTTGCCATTCTCGATCCAATCGAATGAGACACCACGCAGAGACTTAACGGCATCCAGAGAGCCTGTGAGCGTCTCTACGTTGGTCTTGAGTGTGGCGTCTGAGGTGGTGTTGAAGTTGGCTGCGTTGACTGTGCCGCTGAAGTAGCCGTCTTTGAAGCGACCGCCACTGTCTCCTAAGTCTATAACAGCATCGGTTCTTACATCATTTTTTACAGGACGAATTACATCGTTGTTTTGGAAAGATAGGCCGCTGACCTTACCTATATGTAGATTAGTCCCAACTGTAGAAATACTCCCCACAGTGGCGCCGTTAGAAGCAAACCTTTGTAGTTCACTGCCTGATTGACGGTTGATATAAAGGGGCAGCGTGTCGTTTACAGTAACATAAACATGACCATCTTGTGCCGCTTCAAAGCCAACAGTTCCGCTGTCTGTGGCAGTCTTACCCACCAGCAAGTTACCGCTGGTATCCAGCCTCATATGTTCTGATACACCTTGACCAAAACTTAGGTAAGAGCCTGACCCAGCATTTCCAGTATCATATCCTTCAATGTATTGCTGACCAGAGTTACCAATATTTATGCGACCCCTGCCAGAGTTTCCGCTATAGTCATCAAGAGTAACTAAACCAGACACTCCCAGCCCATCGCTGGTCAAAGTACCCGTGATGTCTACGCCTGTGGCGGTGGTATCTATATTAGGTCCCATACTATTTAACCATGTGGCTCCATCCCAGACATATAAGCCTTGGTCAGGAGCAGAGATATCATACCATGCGTCTCCCAAATCTGGGGTTGATGGAGCAGAAGTGGAAACAATTGCACCGATACCTTGTATACCCTGTTCACCTTGTATTCCTTGAATACCTTGGATACCTTGAGGTCCTTGATCACCGGTATCGCCCTTTGGTCCTTGTATGCCCTGTTCACCTTGTAATGAATCTAACCATTCAGTTACTGTTCCATTAAATCCTTCTGCAATTGCAACTTGATAAGCACTTAATCCGTCTGGACCAACGATTCCAGGTGATAAGTCTATCCAGGCTTCCACTGGTCCAGCATATACATACGCTCTGCCAGTGTTCAAAGTATCAAACCATATATCTCCTTCTTTTGGAGCAGGCGATGTCGGAGCATTATCAGAAAGAGTAACAGCAGCACCAACATATGTTAACAGTCCAGTTGATGGATCCCATTCTAATTCCGAACTGTCTGCGCCAATAGCGATAGAGTCTCTTGCCCGCTGCGTAGTAAAGTAAAGATTATTTGTGCCCTCAGTTAAGTCATTAGTTGTGTAAGGTATAGGACGATAGTTTGATTCATCGTTTGTGAATTCCCATATATCACTAGTTTCGTTCCATCTAATCGCAGGAGTAAACAAAGATCCTCGATTTATCTCGATTCCAGAATTCTCAGATGGAATTGAACCAGTGTAGTTACTATTTAAAGTAATAATATTATCTGCCAATAATATAGTTTCTGTGTCCACAGTTGTAGTTGTACCATTTACAGTTAAATTGCCATTGATAGTTGTATTCTGTGCTACAGTAAGATCGCCCAACGTTATAGTATCACCAGTAAGATAATCAATTGTGAACTTATCTAAATTATCACCTATTAATATATCACCATTAACATCTATACGCATCCGATGTACTGCTTCAGTGAAAAAATCTAATTGATTATTGTCAGCGCCAGGCGATGTTTCTGAAATAATGTAAGTATTTTGGTCAACGTCTTTAACACCACCTAGACTTCCCCAATTATTTCCGTCATATCCTTCAAATGTTTGATCTCCAGTATTGTATCTAATTTGTCCTTGTGCAACTGCTATAGGAACTCCAACTTCTCCTGGTCTCTGTGCACTAGTACCAACTGGCAATCTCAACGCATTAGTACTAATTATACTAGTATAATCTTGGATAGTCGTAATTCCAGAAGAAACATCTACAGTAAATTTGCCTTGGCCTATATCAAATGTAGTGCTATCAAATGTAAAATTAACATCATCTTCTAATTCACCATTTATTCCAGCAATAACAATTCTATTGTCTGTTAAATCTTCGATGTTTGTACTTGCTGCGGTTAGTTGACCATCAATATCAGTACTACCTGCTATTTGCGTAGTGCCACTACTCTGTACTACAGTGAAGTTGCCTTGACCTATATCAAATGTAGTGCCATTAAATGTAAAATTAGCATCATCTTCTAATTCGCCATTTATTCCAGCAATAACAATTCTATTGTCTGTTAAATCTTCTACATTAGCAGATGCCATAGAAGATTGACCATCTACATCAAAGTCTCCCGATGTATGCATATTACCAGTCGCAACATCTACTGTAAAATTACCCTGGCCGATGTTAAATGTGCTTGCGTCCATAGTAAAGTTGGCATCATCTTCTAATTCGCCATTAACGCCAACAATAACAATTCTATTATCAGTTAAATCTTCTACATTAACACTTGCTAATGTTGATTGGCTGTCAACATCCAATGTTCCTAGTATTTGTGTATTTCCACTAGACTGCTGTACAGTAAAGCTACCTTGTCCTATATTAAATTCGGTTGCATCAAATGTAAAATTTGCATCATCTTCTATCTCGCCATCGACACCAACAATAACAATTCTATTATCAGTTAAATCTTCTACATTGACACTTGCCAATGTTGACTGTCCATCAACATGTAATGTGCCATTAATAAGAGTATCACCGGTTGCATGAAAATTTCGTACAACTAAATCAGTGCCACGTGTACTCCAACTATCGATAGTTTCATCCCAAACATAAAATACATTATCTTCATCGCCACGAAATATTTCAAATCCTACATCTTCTGTAGGAACACCGGTATGGTCATAATTCATACCTACGATAGGATCTGCTATGAATAAGTCAGTTGTATCAATTGTAGTTACTGTTCCGTTAACATCTAGATTACCTTGAATTACTACATCTCTATTAACTTTTAAATCTCTATTGATTTGCACATCTTCTTGTGCAATAACTCTTTCACCGCTCAAAAACAGTCTGTCGCCAAATTTAATTTGTTCTGCCATCTTTACTTCCTAATACAATGTTTTATATAATTGTATTTATCAGTTATATAATATATACATAATACAGACACCAAAAAACCCGGGAGAATTCTCCCGGGTTTAATTATTTTAGTCGTTTAAGTAAAACTTATACGAATGCTAGGTTTGATACAGCGATTTTTGAAACGTAATCTGCTGCGTTGCCTAGTGATGATGCTGTGTTTGTTAGCTCAACGTAACCGTAGCGTGTCATGAATGATACTACTGGCTCGAATGATGCTGGATCAACAACAACGCCTGATGACATTAGAGGTACATATGGGCAATAGAATGCTGCTGCATCGATTTCGCCTTGACCTTTGTAGCCTAGAAGTACTGGTGCATCGTCTGCTGCATATGTGTTTACATAGATACGCATTGTGCCATTTAGAGTACCAACGAATTTTGTATTTGTTGGTGCTTCGAATGTGCCTTCTGTTGTACGTGCAAATGCTGATGTAGTTGCTGACTGTAGCACTGTTAGTGCTGACGGTGAAACAACTGCCCAGTTTGCTGCACCGCGACGAGTGCGCTGTGCTACTAGGTTAGCCTGCTGGTTGATTAGCGTTGCTAGAACTGCATGCTTGTCACCTACGAATGTTGGTGTACCAGTGAATGTCTGTGACATGTCAAATGATGCGCCTTGTGTCGCTAGATTTTCTAGTGAACCTAGAACTTCTTGGTCGATTTCAGCAGTGATTTCCATAGCAAGTGCTGCCATGATTTCTGCTTCGATGTCTAGACCGTGCATTGCGTTTGCGTCTTGTGCCGCTTCGAATGTCCAACGTGCTGATAGTTTGCGTGTTTTTGCTTCTACTGTCTGCTTTAGGACTTGGATTGACATACGGTTACCCGCAGTACCTTCCATTGATGCTGTTGCTGCTGGTGCGCCATTTGCGTCACCTGAGTAGTTCTTAGCAATCTCAAATGGTGATAGAGCTTCCGCACCTGCTGTTACGCCTGCTGCTGTGTCTGAATAACGAACACGTAGCGTGTGGATTTGACCTACTGGACCTGTCATTGGCTGAACGCCGATGATTTCGTTTGCAATAACTGTTGGCATAACGCGACGGATAACTGGTAGGATCACTTTGTTTAGTGTCGCAATGTTACCTGACTGTGTTGCGCCTGCTGTTGCTGACTCGTTAAGAGCAACTTTTGTATTTTCTAGAACTGATGACATTACATCGCGTTTTGTTCCTTCTAGACCTTCTAGAAGTGCTTCACGTGTTGTATCCCAGTTGTTACCTTCAAAAAGATTTTCCATCTTTTTATCTCCTGTAATAAGTGTTTATAGTCCTGCTAATTTCTTTAGCACAACAATATTAGCATCGTCACTTGATGATCTGGATGTATCAACAGATACTTCGCGGTCACCAGTACGTTCTGTAACTTTGCTTTCAGTTAGGGTTGTTTTTGTTTCTGCATGCGCAGTAACATTTTCATTTAAAACTGCTGGTAGATATTTCTTAAAAGCAGCCTTTAATTTTGAAGTTTTTACTGATTCTAATAAATCAGACATTACTCTGCGTTTCTCGCCTGCTAGTGGTGATAATAGAGAATCCATCTCGGTTTTACGAGACATGCGATCTTCCATTACACGCTGCTTGCGTGATGCTTCAATAATAGCTGCTTCTTTATCAGCAATCATTTCTTCTAGTTCTGCAACTTTTTGCGCAGATTCGTTTAGTTTGCCGTTCATTTTTGCGACTTCAGTGCCTTCATTTAATTGCGAAGACATAAATTCACCTGCAAATGCTTCGAACAACTTGCGACCAAATTCATTTTCTTTGGCTGCTGTGATGTCCTCTTTAAGTGCAGTTAATTCTGAACGTAGAGCGTTAGAAATTGTACTTTCTACTAACTCTGCTGAACGTTTAACAAAAGACTCTTTTGTTTTCAAAAGTAGTTCTTTGCCTTCTGCTACCATACGTACTTTAGTTTCTACTAATTCACGTTTGTCATTATGGAACTCTGCAAGTTCACGTGCTAATTGTTTTGTAACGAATTGCTTAGTTTTATCTAAGTTCTCTGATACTTTCACACGGTCGTCACGTAGTTCTTTGACTTCGGTTGCAAGTTGAGAAGTAATGAATTTTTCAAGGATTTTAGCGTGTTCAGAAATTGCTTTCTTATACGCAACTCGTTCTGCGATTAGAGATTCGCGATCAGTTTTGAATTCTTCCATCTCAGCACGGATTGCTGTTTCCAACATATTATCCATAGCTTCAACGATAACACCTTTATCGTGTTCGAATTTTTGAGCGAACTCTTCACGCAACTCGGCTGTAATTTCCTCTCTTGCTTCATTTAGTTTTGCTTCCATAGCCTCTGTGATAGCAGCACCAGCCTCTTCGGATAGTGCGCCGGACTCTAGAAGGTTAGCAAGGATTTCGTTTGCCATTGTTGCTTCTCCTGTTAAAGTTTTAATTCACGAATGAATTTAACTATTTGTTCTGATAAGTGCTGTTGTGCAGCCTTATCACTGTGTGCATGTTGTGCAAGTTTCCAAGCTTGGTAACCGCCTTTCATGTTCATCAATCCCTCGTAGATTGCTTTCGGGTACGCATCAGGTGCACTCGGTTGCGCTACGATATCTACTGTGACAATTTCGAAGTTTTTCACATTTCCACTGTTATCAACTTCACCAGAACCTCTTGATGAGACACCTAATGTAGCGCCTGATTCGATTAATGTTCTAATGATGTTACCCATGGGTGTAGGAACAATTTTCAATTTGCCATAGCCGTTGGGACCATCCATCCACATGTTCTCAATCATATGAGATACACGGTCAACATTTACTGTTAACTCTGGCGGGTGGTCGCATTCTCCAAGAACTGGAAAGCCTTCAGAAATTTTCTTCTGGACACTTTCCACTGCTCTTGAGATTTCAGAAACTGGATAAACACGCTGGTTAGCATTTTTAACGCCGCCTTGGACGAAAATACCTTCCATGAACATACTCTTTTCACCATTTTCATTCTCAACGATACGTGATTGTACGCCCGCTTGATTATGAGATAGCGTTTCAATAAGTATTGTCATTGTATTTCTCCTGATCTCTGTGGATTACTTTGCAGGTTTCATTGCTGGTGCAGATTTATTACCTGACACATTAACGTTGCCTGTATTCATATCTTTTGCTGCTTCACCTGTGCCGCCTGATGTGTTACCATCATTTGTTTTTACTGGTGCTGCATTTGAATCATCGCCGGGACGCTTTGCGTTTGCATTGACTGTTGATGCTACATTATCGCCATCATCACCTTCTGATGCTGATACCGGTGTTACATATTCATTCAACTCTTCGTCGTCTGCTGACTCTTCTAAGTCTTCATCGTCTGATTCTTCTAGTTCTAGATCGATTGATTCGTCCATATCCATTTCATCTTCTGCATCATCTTCTGCATCATCTTCCATGTCCATTTCGTCTTCATCGTCGCCTGCCATAATTTTTTCAAATTCGGCTTCTAGTTCTGCTAATGCTGACTCTAAATCATCTACACGTGTTTCAACATCATCTTCAGAATCATCATCCATATCACCCATTTCTAGGTCATCTAATGCTTCATCATCTTCCATCTCGTCTTCGTCATAGAATTCTTCTGATTCAATTTCTGCAGCATCTGCTTCTAATTCTGCAGCATCATCATCATCATCTGATTCTAGTGAAAGTTCGCCTTCTTCTAGTTCTTCTTCTGACTCGTCTAGATCCTCAAGGTCTTCTTCTACAACTTCATCACTTTCGTTCAAAAGTTCCTCGTGGATTTGACGAGCGTTCTCTACGATAAAATCATGTAGTAGCTCTTCTGCTGCTGCACGTTCTTCGTTGATAAGAAGTTCTAGTACCTGTTCTAGTTTGCTTCTTGACATATTATGTCTCCTTATCTAAAGTTAAAGCCACGCCAAAATAATAGTGGCAAGGTTGTAGAAACACTCTTGTTTCAAAAGTATTTATAAGTAAATTTTTAATTGATTGGGAAATAGCAAAAAAACAGCTATTTTATCTGTTTTTTTAGTCGTAGAGATATTTAGTCCACTTAATATAGTTAAAACATACAATATAATTAAAATATTAAATATATTTTACATCTCAGTAGCAGATGAATCAGATGAACTACCATATTGTGTTTTTAACTGTTCACTCTTTAAACTTTTTTCATAATTACGATAATCACGTATTTTTCTAAGTTTGGATAAATGCCGCAAAGTTAAACGAACCTTTCTGGTATCGTCTAAACTTGCAACTACCGACTTATCTTCAGTAGGATCATAATTTTCTTTTAATTCTGAATATCTCATACTAGTATTTATACTTCCTGGTCAGTTTCTGCATTTTCTGAACCATCAATCACTGAACCATCTTCTGCATCGTCAGTATCAGTTTCATCAAAATCAAAATCACCACCACCAAAATCAGAATCCGATGGGGCAGAACCAATATCTTTCATGCCAAACGTTTCTTCATTTTTTGAAGAGATATCATTTTCTTCTCGCCACATTCTTTCATTTTCAAGTATTTCATCTTTTGATAAGCCTAAGAAACGTTCAAGCGCAAATCTTTTACTAATATAATCAGCACCTTCAATACTAGAAAATACATTCATTGCAACCGCATCAACTTCAGACTGACGGAACTTACCAAAATTTTGTGGATCATTGAATTTAATATCAAATAATGAACTTTCAACTTGAACTCCACGATGCTTTAAAAACATCTTAAATTCTCTGTCAAACTCATCAACAATTAATGATTGAATACGCTCACAAAACTTAGTAAATCTAAATTCTTCGATCATTGCAGTACCAACACGACCATCGTTGTAAATTCCACTATCCCCACCTTGACCAAGATATGACGTAGGTACACGCAATCCACGCATTAACTTATCATTGAAATATTTCAAATCATCAATCTGCCCTAAGTTCTCGCCACCAGGAAGAGTTTCAACTTTAGATCCACGTCCCTCTGCTGTTTGTGCAAAGAAATAGTCTTCCATTATCGATAAAGGATTATATGCGCTATCAGTTACTGTCTGTCCACCTCCAGTTTTGGATGGAATGCGTCTTTGATGAATTTCGCCTTTAATACGTTCTAAATGTGCACGGGCCTTATGTGTTGGCATAGATCCAACATCAATGTAAAATACACGGCGTTCTGGTGCACGTTGCACACGATAGATAAGAATAGCATCTTCTAATAATTCTTTTTGCTTATAAACTTTAAAGATAGGCTCTAAAATAGAGTTACCGAAAGGCCAGAAACCATCAACGCCCTCATTCAGTGAAATATGAATTACATGATTGGCATCCACGGGTGTGGATTTCTGTTCATTTGCAAACTTGGCACCTGCACCGCTATTATATCCCTGCATCGTGTTGCCATTCAATGATGGTGCTCCCATTGAACCTACACCATGATTTGTTAATTTACTTTGATCTGCTGTAACATTCATACTTTCAATATTGATATCCATATCTTTAATATAGTATGCTTCTATCTTCTTGCCTTTGCCTTCGTTTACAATTACTTTATCAACTTTTGCAGGATCAACCCAATATAATTTATATGTTTCCGGATCTCTGACAAACATTTGATCACCATATTTGATAGCATTTCGAAATATACGGAATATACGTTTGTTTAATTTATTAAGACTTACCCATTGTTTAAGTGTACGATTAATAACATCACTTTCACTTTCAGTAGGTTCACTACTAAAATTTATTTCAAAAGGAATATTATTCTGTTCATCTCTTAGTGTAGAAAATTCCGCAATAACATCAAGTGCAGCATTAACCTCACTATCTAAGTCCATTTGATCATATTGGCCATACCGCTGTACACGATTAGGCTGTCCTTGATAAACTTCAGGTAACCAACTACTATAACGTTTGTTGGAAGCTTCACTTCCGTTATCAGTGTTTGTACTCGGTGACCGCTGCGGTAAACCATCATACGTTTTAAAATATTTTTTCCAAGTTGCCATATTTAATTCCTATAAGTCTTATACTAACATATTATTTAACAAAAGTCAATATAATATTAATTTATTACGTTTTCATTATTTTAAAGCATTCGTTAATTCGTTGACACTAGTTATTAACTTATCAATTCCTGCATTATGTGCCTGTACCACATCACTATTCCAATAGTTGCCAGGTAAATATGAATCATCTTGCTTCTTTTCACCCAAAGCGTGTATAATTGCTCTTGCAAATTTTTCTGGATCGTCTGATATATCTAATTGTTTTTCCATTTCTTGCATCGCTTTAATAACATCTAGTGGATCAGTCAGTTGATCAGCCAGCGATCTTATTGCCTGTAAGCCCTCTAATTTCACTACATTATTTGTATCCCTGGCTGAAGGGGTCCCACCTTGACCAATTATAGTTTGATTCTTTAGTTCCAGGGCCCCTGAGACATCAGTGCTTTCTTCCGCAGCAAACCCCATGTTGGGATTTGTCAAGGTCAGATCTGCGAATTGTACTCCGCCAGCCGCTGTCATATTCACTACGGTACGAGCAGCTAATTCGAATTTTCTCACCTCACCCCGAGCCGAAGCTGTCCCAGCACCTAAATTTGCAACTTCGCGTGTTAATATTAATGATGATTGTACCAGCTGGTTCAATGAGCGACTTAAATCGGTTGCATTTAACACTAGTGTCTCATTTGCCTCTGATACAATCTTAGAATATCTTTCTGCTTCTCTATAATTAATTATCGCTTTATCTTCTTTAGATAACGGTACTTCGCCCTTGTCAGCATCCCCAACTGTCTGTCTCATTGCTGCAATCTGCGTAATGAGAGCCTGTATCATACCTTCATTTAAATTTACTAATCCTTTGTTGTCTCTTGCAAATTGTATTATCGCATCAAATTGTGGTCCCATGGTTGCATATAATGCATTTGCAGCTTCTGGTCCTTGTGTTCTGGCAGTCTCTGCCATTTGTGTTATAAGGGGTAAAAGTTTTTGACCAATTACGTCACCTTGTAACTGCTGCGCAACATCGGTCTGTAAAAAGTCCTGTGTACTACCTGCTGCCATGGCAGTTGCAATACCCGTACCCAATATAGTTCCCTCTCCGCCAAAACGGCCAACCATTGCTTCTACATTTTTTCGCATTTCAGGTTCCATTAGTGCCAGTTGCGATGCAAATTGATCTTGTTTTAACGTGTCAGCAATCATATTAGCAGCATCTTGTAGATTTATTTTCATAACATTTGAAGTGGAAACCACTGTGTCCATAAAATTATCCATGCCCATACGCATCTGATTATCTGACAATTTATCCAATTGCCCAATTGAACGTACAGATTCCATATATGATCCTGCAATTTCAGCAACCTCACTAAATTCCATACCAAATCGTCGCATCATGTCGGAATTACCTTCGCCTGATTTTGCCAAACGATTCGCAAACTCCATAGATGCCTTAACCCCAGTAATACCGACTGCTTGAGAAAATTGCCTTGTGAATTCTGCTGCTTCTCCAAAGGTAAAATTAGAACGTGATATAGTTTTTGATAATCCTATTAAACCCGCTCCTGCAGAATCCATACCTGCAAGTAGACCAGATTGTCTCATTTCTTGTGCCATGTCGTACCTAGATGTGGCACCTTCAATTGTTTTAGAATTTGCAGTATTAATAAAGCCCACAGCCGTTCCAATCGTAGCAGCCAAAGTTTTTATATCACCCCATAACCCACCAGCCTGGTGCGCAGAAGATTCTATGTTAGCACGTAAATTTGCTTCAGCAGTTGTCAATCCTAGCTTTTCATACTCTGCTATACGATTGGCAACATCTAATTGTTTTTTAGCAGTTCTATTTGTATCACTTAATATATTAGTTAGTGATGCAAGAAATCCAGTTTGTTTTGTAACAATACTTGCATTGGTTGCACTACCTTTTTTTACTGCATCCGCAGTTTCTTTTGTACTGATTACTAGATCGGCAAGTAAATTTGATGATTTAGTTTCGCCGGTTGACAGTTTAGATAATACAGTCATTATTTGTCTGTTAACTTGGACATTACTACTAAATCCAGAATTTAGAGCATTTAATACCTGCTGCTGTGTTGCTTCGTTGCTCCACTCTGGTACGCCAGCCCCCAAACCTGCAATATATACATCTTCTGCCATAAACTTTCTCTCTTTTTTAGTTATATTAGCATATAATAATAGTGTTAAATACTATTATAATAAATAAGTTATCAAGTGTATTTATCATCAGTAAAGGAAATACAATGAATCAAGAAAATCCATTAAATAAATATTTTAGAAAGCCAAAGATATATGTTACATTACCAACCGGTGGCAGATTTAATCCAGAATTAAAAACGACATTACTTGATGAAGTAGGGGTAAGTGCAATGTCTGCAATTGATGAAATTTCACTAAGAAATCCAGAATCACTACTTAATGGAGAAGCGATTAAAAGTGTTATCGAAAGTTGTGTGCCGACGGTTGGCGATCCTATGAAATTATGTAATATTGACATAGAAGCATTATTCTTGGCGATCCAATATGCTACGTATGGAAATGATCTAACACACGAACATACGTGCGAAAACTGTAAAGAAATAGCAGAATACAAAATAGACGTTAATGAAATACTCAATCGTTTTCCCGACATAGACTATATAGATCCAATTCTTTTTGAAGATGTGAATATTCACATTAGACCACCAACGTTAGAAAATGTAACACGTATGGCTCTAATAGAGTTAGAACAGAAAAAAATCATACAAAATTTGCAAAAAGTAGATGATGATACTTCAGACATGGATATTGCAAGTAAATTTTATACAAGTTTTAAAAAAATCGCAACATTCAATGTAGATATGCTTGCAAATGCCATTAGTAGAATCGAATCACCTGAGGCTGTAGTAACAGATACTATGATGATATCCGAGTTTCTACAAAATGTACCTACAACTGTAGTACATCAATTGAATCGTTCAATTGAAAAGATCGCTGAAAAACCCAAAGACATAAACAAAATGCAATTCAAATGCGAAGGTTGCGGTAATGTAGATGATATTTATATGGAGATTAATCCTATAAATTTTTTAGAAGCTGGCTAGTATCAGCAAGTCAGCAGGAAATTATAGAAAAATCAAAAAAATACGAAATAGAGCTTGACAAGTTTCATAAAGATATGTTAAAGTTAACATGGTATATGAGAGGGGGAGTAAGTATATCAGAATTATATGATATGGAAGCGACCCATATATCTCATATTACATCAATTGTTGAAAGCAATTTCGAACTTAGTAAACAAGCAGGAGTGCCAATACTATAAAAATTAAAAAATTTAACACTTGATATTGTGTTAAAAATAGTGTATACTCAATATTAATAACACAATGCTAATATAAATCTAATATAAATCTAATATAAATCTAATAATGGGAAATTATAATGACTAATATAAAGCATAGCATAGTGGAACTGTTGATTGGGTTGCCAATCCGGGATTGAATCTGCCAGTATTTAAAGATACTGTTGCCGTTGGACTAGTGGGGATGAATTCCTACAATCTTCTCGTTAACCACACATACAAGTATTCATAGTACACAACATCCTCAACTCTAAAGGTTTTGGATGACCAGTATTATGTGCATTTTGCACACGTGCATTTTGCACAAACCGATGATAGGCTATTATAGCACTATCGACTTCATAATTCAATTTTTAATGTGTATAAATTATGAGGTGCCGTTGATCCGAAAGGAGCAATATCGACTTATGGGGGAATCGTCAACCGACCCCGCTGTATCTGGCAGCTAGTTCGAACACATTAGGTACAAACGATGGACAGATATTATCTGTACAAAAATTTTTACAATTGTCCTGGCAACAGGGCAATTGTGGGCACTTCACAGGACAGAATATATTATAATTTATAATATTTTATTAATAATATTTAAATATTAATTATTTAAAAAAACAAATACTGAGTTAATTGAATGAGTGAAACGAATGAAATTAACGAAAGTATTAGGTCTTTAGACCTTTAAAGATAACTACATAACATATCTACTATAGTTCTACTATAGTTAAATAGATAGTAAAATAATTGTATAGAAATGGACAGACATGGATGGCAAGTAAAAGTAAAACAAAAGGAAGTAGTTATGAACGTGATGTAGCTAAATTTCTAAGTGAGATATATGGCGACAGTTTTGTACGTGTTCCTAATAGTGGTGCATATATAGGCGGTAGTAACTTCCATCGTGCACAACATCTAAGCGAAGGCCAAATACGTAGTTTTAAAGGAGATATTGTCCCACCAGATGATTGGAAGTATTTTAATTGTGAATGTAAAAATTATGCCGACTTTACATTTCATCATTTTTTTATGAATAAACATATACCAATCTTAGATGAATGGATCGGACAGTGTCTTGATGTTGCAGAAGATAACGATGTAAATATAATGTTCATTAAAATTACACGCAAAGGTCAATTTGTGTGCTATCCAGAACACATGTATCTAGCAGGATTTACAACAACTAATTATACGATATATGAAAGTGCAAAGCATGGCAAATGGATTTTTGCTGCGTGGGATCCATTTTGGATGAAGAATACAGATAAGATTAAAGAAGCATGTGTCAATGGATTTGACAAAAATTCTTTTTATTAACTTTCTAGATAAATCTTTAAAATATATAAACATGTCATAGTTAAAAATAAGCTTATCGATAGTGCAGGTAAGAATGCAATATTTTTAACCAAAAGTACAAACAACGGAAAGAATACTAAACTCACTAAGACGAATATAATTGTCTCTTTTGCTAATTGTGAGAATACAGCAATATCAACTTCCGAATAATACATAAAGAGTATACTAACTACACTAGTTAATGGTATACCTAGAATCAAAGCGCCCAACGTAGGATTTCCACGTTGAGCAACAGTGACTACACTGGCGATAATAATACCACCAATCATTGATTTAAGTATAAATTCCATTAGTCTTCTTTTGGGATTTTTCTTTTTGGTGGTTTTCTAAATTTATATTTCATATCTGCGGCATCAGTGCCTAAACCTTCAGGAATAGTTTCAATTTTTCCACCATTTTTCAAAAATTCTTTAAATGCAATTTCTGCATCATTACGATCTTTTGTTGACTTTTCGGTAGTTTGTCGTGTGATACTCATAAATTTTTCCTCTACTAGTTTTATTATATATTTATCATAGCATAATATATAAAAATTGTCAAATAAAAACCCAGTACTAATTAGTACTGGGTTTTATCTCTCTGTTACACAGAGAATGACATAAAAAGTAGTTGTAATGAGAGTTGAGAGGGTAACAATCTATCTTTTTATGTATGAGTTAAGTATATCATATACTTATTTGTATGTCAACTATCTTTTACATATTGTTTTTCTTTTCTTGAATTTCTGCTCTGCGAGATTTGGTTAGTTTACCAATTTCACCAAGTGCTTTTCTGGCACGTGCAGCCGCTGCTTTAACACCCTTTTCTTCGAATGCAGTATGTTCTTTTACATATACTTCAAGTTGCTCTAAAATTTGATCATGATTTGTCATTATTTTCTCCTATATGACTGTATCTAGTTCAACACCGGGTTCTAGTGTTTCTGTTTCTTGTGAAAATGTAGTGAACCCATTTTCTTTTACTACATTTAATACATCACTTACACGTCCTACAAGTTCATCTCGGTGTGATACCAAGAATAATGAACGTCCACTTTCTCTGACCATCTTTTTAAGAACAGCAAGTGACGCTTCAACACCATTGGTGTCCATTCCACTGTCGATAAGTTCATCAATGAATAATACATTGATAGTGCTATACAGTGATTCGAATATATCACGGAATGCCCAAGATAAACCTAGAATAAGTCTATTACGCTCTCCTCGTGATAAATTATCAAAATCTAAATCTCTACCTAATTCTGTAATCTCTACAGTTAGATCACTTTGGAACCGAACTTCGTGTGGAAGTCCTAACTTGTCCAAATATGTTTGTAGTCTTGTATTTAGAAAACTTAAATTTTGGTCGATAATCTTCTTACGAATGAAACTATCTTTATTTGTCAATAATTTTATAAGAAACTCTTGGTGTTCACGATATGAAACCAATGTGTTCATATTTGTATAGTCCAATTCTTCAAGTGCACTATCTCTCATTTCATTGATTTGATCTTCGTATGGATCTTCCATAAGTTTCTTTTGTTCAATTTGTTCTTCTAGTAATCTAACTGAGTTTTGATGTTCATATGCATCATTTACTGTTTTATAGAATACTACAGGCTTAGTACCAAGTTCTCCAATGCTTGCAATAACAGATTCGTGTTCCTGTAGTTGTGTATTATTGGCAAGCAATTGCATAGTGGCTTCTTGCTTTTGTTCTTCTTTTGATGCAAGAATGCTTTCTTGTTTGTCATCGTGCATTTCTTGACCACAAGCATAACAAGTATGTTCTTTTAGTAACTTGATTTCGTTTTTTAGTTTAGCAATAACTTTTTCTTGCTTTGCATCATCTGTATTAATACTTGTAATCCAACGTTTAGATTCATCTAAACGAGTTTTCTTTTCATTGTATTCCAAAGTTAGCGTATGATTTTTAATCTCTTCGTCAATATTAATATGTGATAGTGAATTTAATCCACTTTCAAGATCACTAATTTCGCTTTTATGCTTTTCTGTCCATACTCGTTGGCGCCGTTCAATATCTTTAATAGATTTTAGAATACGTTGATTTGCATCTTCAATAGATTTTAGACGATATTCCTCGTCTTTGATCTTTTCTTTTGTTATTTTAATATTATCTTTAAGTATATCTGCCTTACGTGATAGTTCTGTAATGCCTAATAATTCTTCAATAATTTCTCTTTGGTCACCTGCTCTCAATGATAAGAATGGATCTGTGTATGTATTCAATGCAACAATATGTTTAAACATAGAGTGAGAAATGCCAATGATAGAATCTACTTCTACCTGTGTTTGACGCATTTCACCTTGTGCTTCATCCTCTACTTCATTTAGATCAATACCATCACGTTTCAATCTGAATACATTGGGTGAGCGACCACGTTCAATACGATAATCGCTGCCATTGAATTCAAAGTCAACAGTAACAAGCATTCCTTTACTGTTTGTCTTATTGATAAGGTTGTTCTTTTTGATATTCGTTAATGCATTGCCATATAGTCCATATGATAGTGCATTAATTAGTGTGGTCTTGCCGGTGCCATTACGTGAACCATCACCTCCTAAGTCTAGGTTATTACCTAAAACCAATGATAGTGAATCTCGTTCTAAATCAATTGCTTGTGTTACATTACCAACACTCATAAAGTTTCGGATAGTTATATTTTTAATTTTTAGCAAAAGTAATCTACCTCTCTCTTGCAAATGTTCCTGATTGGATTGGATCTAAACTAATCTCATTTATATTAACATATTCCGGCTGAGAAAGCAACCATAAAATAATTTCAGCAATGTATCTAGTATCAATTAGTTTTCTATCTGGATGTTTTTTAATAACATTTGGAGTAGTTAAACTGCCAGGAGATAACAATGTTGTTTTAACATTAGAACCGCCTATTGCCATATACGATAAATCTCTATTATAGTTTTTCAATGCTTTTTTCTCAGTTGGATATTTCCATGTTCTTCCCTTGACACCGGTATCTGCTGTACTTCCTATATGTATAAAATATGCAGGAATATTTGCCTCAACCACACGTGTGTACATTGTTTCTGCTAACAATGTCTGCTGAAATTTCCACATCGCAGAACTGTTTATGAATACATTATAACCTTCTGAAATAAAAAAATCAGCGAGATTGTTTTGATTTGACTGATTTGTTAATTCCCAGTCATTTGACCTAGAAGCAGTAGTATAATCAATATTATCCACACTATCAAAAATATGACATATTTCTTTACAAAGTCCATAATCTTTATTACCTGTTATTAATACTTTTTTATAGGTCATTATAAATCTCTATCAGAACATTCTTATTAAAACTGCCATCAAGTGATGCTAACTGGGACAATACAATTTGGTCAATAGTTTCAAAGTGTATTTCTGCTCCCATATCTTCTTCATGTTCATTTGTTTTAACAGGAACAAGAGTTACATCACGTAGTGAATATGTATCAATAAATGTATCTTTGATAAAGTTTGCTTCTTCATATGAAATATCGATATCTAATGAAATCTTAATTGTTGATTTGGGCAATAGATATTTTGTAGGATTATCAAGTAACTGTGATAATTTGATAGTTTTATATTTTGGTGCATCTTTCCAAGTAAAAAATTCCGGTTCACCATTCCATTCCAAATACATCCATCCACGATCATCGTCCCACGCATCAGAAAAATTATGTGGAAATGCATTACCAGTATAGATGATGTTATCTTTAACTTGTCGCTGATGGAAGTGACCAGTAAATACATAGTCTTGATTTGCAAACATTTCACGCTTCAGACCACCGTGATCTGGCATTTCGACCATTGCGTTTAATTTGAATGTAGGTAGTTCAAAGTGTCCAAACATATACTTGGATTTAATATTAGGAACACGCTTCCATTCGTCGCCTACCAACCAACTCACTAGAGCCACATCGCCCTTAATAATTGTATTATCAACTACTGTGATATTTTCAAATTCTTTAGCAAACTCCACACTGCTAACCTCACGACTTTCACGATAAAATAAATCATGATTGCCTTTGATGAAATAAACATTTTCAAATGCATTATTGAGTTTGCGTAAACTCTCAATTGAATATTTCATAGTTGATATATTTAAACTAGCACGATTGTGATGCCAATCACCTCCGAATATACAAGTTTCGCATCCACGTTCTTTTGCTTCTATAATAAACCAGTCAACAAAATCACTGCAATCTTTATTGTGTTGCTGTGCATTGTTTCGCATTCCAAAATGTATATCTGTAAAGTATGCTAATTTCTTGAATAAATTATCATTCATCGTCTGCGTAAATCTCTTTAATAGTTTCTGTTGGTATTTGATCGTCGGTGATATTAGTTCTAATAATTTTCTTCCATCGTTCCTGTGACTTCATTTCATGTTCAAGTTGTCTAGTCCAACTGGGTGCCTGTCCTGATTTCTCTAATAGATCATCACGGATACCTTGATTTTTCTTTTCAATATTAAGAACACGTGTGAATGAATTATTAACTGCAGCAGTATAATAGGCAAATGGATTATCCGATTTTGCTTCATTAAACTGTAGTCCAATCTGTGTCAACTGTAGCAGGGCTTGTCCTCTCATTTCATCAATATATGTATAGCCACGCCAGTTGCCACGCTGCGAATAGCGTTCTACCAGTTTGATATACATATTTGCTAACGTAGCAGTAATCTTGCCAGATGTCAAGTCAAATTCTTTATCTTTATTGAAATGTGATATGCCCACCTCAGCAATTTCGCCATTTCTTAGAATATAATGCTTGAATGGTGGAAAGTTTAATTTAACTTTATGATCCGCTACTGTCTTGGGATTTAGTTTTCTACCTGGTGCATCTGGTATATGCTCAAATGTCATAACACGAAATACTAATTCTTCTTCATTAAATGAATTTTTATCTACAGCAAAATCAATTTGTTTTTTCTTTTTATCGGTATTCAAATCCCACGCTGTCTTTTGAATACGATCTGCTTTTGTTTGTCTTGCAACATCAATTAATGAATTTATTTCTGTTTTTAAATCTAATTCACCTGAAATATTATCAATGATAACATCGAATTGATTATATAGATCACGATCTTCAAACCACGAAAAATTAGATTTTGAAATATGAATTTGCTTTAGCATATCTCGATTGTTTAAATAGTTCTGCCGTCTGGCCATTTTTGTAATCTCCTAATAATTATTACTATTATACACGTTTTTTATATATTTGTCAACCTATATTATATTTTTCAAATATACGTAGTTTATACAGTGATAAATACTGATGTAATCTAGGAGAAATAGTTATGGCGTATAATCCATACAGTGAACAGCAACCGGTGAATATCATTGACCCAAGTGGTCGTTTGAAAGAGAGTGGAATAACTAAGTTTTACTTTCCTTATACGCCTACAATTTCTAATATTATTAATACAAATTATTCACAAGCGGCCACAACACATTCCAATTTTCAACAAGCATTTTTTGAATCTAGTAGTAATGCATCTTTTTCCGTTACTGCTCCTATACTAATTGAGAATAAAACCCAAGCGTCTTACATTTTACAGGCGTTAGATTTTTTTAGAGGTTCGATGAAAATGAGATTTGGTAAAATGGATAAAAATAGAGGATTACCACCACCGGTTCTTAGATTTAATGCACACGGTATATTTCAAAATGTTCCTGTTGTGTTAACTGATTTTACATACAACTTGGATGCTGATGTATCTTATATCGAAATAGAAAATGAAAATACTGGAAATTCAAAATTAGGCGGCGTTGCGCAGATGGATATGGCTGATGTGTTAGAAAGAATGGAGCAGCGACAAGTAGAAGACGGTGTTATGACGGCTGAAGGGAAACTAAGTCCAGCAACCACTAATACATCAAATGGCACAATTAGAATGCCAGTAAGTGGAACATTTGTATTTTCATTGATGTCTACATATTCTCCTAAAAGTATAAGAGAGAATTTTACATTAGATGAATATTTAAAAGGAAATTTGAGAGGTAAAGGCTATGTATGATAATAGATCACCATGGAGAAATACTCCAATACTATTTAATAAAATTTTAGACATACAAAAGCCTAGATATATAATTAAAGATCCTATGGACATTGAGTATACTATTCCACAAAGATTGGATAACAGACCGGATCTTTTAAGTTTTGAGACATATGGCACATCTAAATATTGGTGGATATTTGCACTACGTAATCCAGATACTCTTCAGGATCCAATTAATGACTTTATCGCGGGTAAAGTCATACGTATTCCTAAAAAAACTAACATAGATAGAATGGGCTAAAAATGTCTAATGTACTAAGTATTAGAAATAATAATCCAGGCAATATAAAAAAAAGTGCCACCAATTGGGATGGGCAGATACCGTCTGATGGTAAATTTGTAAATTTTGCTTCTCCTGAGATGGGAGTACGTGCCATGATGAAAACTTTAATTACATATCAAGATAAACATAATTTATCTACTGTAAGAGAAATAATATCACGATGGGCGCCGTATGGCGAAAATGATACAGGTGCATATATTGATTTTGTTTCACAGCGAATGGGTGTTGATCCAGATCATGATCTTGGTGATTTAAAGAACAATCAAGCCATTAGTAAAAAACTAGTAAATGCGATTATTAGATTTGAAGGTGATGCCGATGTGCCTGATTATTTCAATGATGCGATTGTAACTAAAGGTATATCTCTAGCCGGCGCTGCGCCAGTAACAGTTAGCAATATTACAACTCCTCCTCTGGGCAAGCCGTCCGAAATAGATACAATACCAAGTAGTTTGTTAGGACCAGATTCCATTCCTGTAGACCAAGAACGTGCTAACATAATAAAAACAGATACTAAAAAAAGTGAAATAGAACAATTAAGAAACCAAAAAGGATTCTTTAGTGCAGGTGAATTCTCTACATTGAAGGATGTGGTGAACGCTGGCGAAGAACAAGAAATATTTTGGGATAATGAACTTGATAATTATGAAAATTATTCATATCATATAGAACTATTCATTGTTCCAAAAGATGAAGCCAATAAGTTTAATGAATCAAGAGATACAACAGATTTCGAAACAACAATAAGAGGCGGATGGCCGGCAAATGATGTAGATAAAGTAACTATAGCACAAACAGCAACATCTACCGAATTTAACATAGAAAATTTAGTTTTGGAGAATTTAGGTACAGGTGATGGAAATGTTGCCAAGATGGTAGGAATAGATACACATCTTTCATTTGATATTATTCAAATCGGCAATACTGATCTAAATGATACATTGCACACATTTGCCAATCTTATGGGATATTCAGATATTGGTACTGCAGTATATTTTATTAAGATTTCATATAAAGGATATGACAACGACAATCCTACAAACTCAACACCTTTACCGATTGTGAAAGTTATTCCATTCTTAATTACTAGTTACAATCAGATCAATACCACAACAAACGCTACTGGAACTACAACTAGTTTGACCGGTACTGCTGTAAATTATATTTCTGCTACACATACAGTGAACACAACAAAACACGACTTAACCTTTGATATTAAACCTACATTAAATGAAACATTAAATTCGTTTGTCACGGAATTAAATAAAACTTCATCCTTAGGTACTGGATATAAAGAATCTCAAACTGGATATTTAAATAATTATAGTATTGAATTTAGTAAAGATTTCAAAGAACGATTTGCACAATCTAAAATGAATAGTGAACTAGCAAATAAAAGTTCAGCAAGTACTGAAATTGGTCGCCGCGCCGCAAACGGATTTAATATTGCGCAGCAAATTGGACAAGCAACTGCTGGAATTAGTATTATTCATCTACTTTATGATATTTGTATTCAAGCAACGTTGGTTAAAAATGAACTTTTAGCTAAAAATCCAGGCTTTTCATACGCAATTCGTATTGTGCCCAGAGTTGTTCAAAAAAAGTATAATATTATTACAAATAAATCTGCGTATGATATTACATATTATGTTACTATGCATCGTGAAATAATAATTCAAGATATTTTCGACCAGGGTACAAAAACTGCCCAAACACGAAAATTACTATCTGAAATATTTGATAAAGGTAGATGTAGAAAATTATATAACTACGAATATACAGGTCTTAATGACCAAATCCTAGATTTAAAAATATCGTTAGACCGGCAACTTGTAAAAAGTTACAGTGCGCCAGGCGATGAATATTCCTGGCATAGGTTTTTAAAAGGTGGGACTGATTTAAGTAAGTTACTAAGTGCAGAACAATTTGCCAGATATAATGAACTCAATGGTATAGCTAATAAACTTGATAATACGTTATCGAAACAAAGTACTGATTTAGAACAAAAAAGATCGGATTTGTTAAAACAACAAAACGAAGTATTTCAACGTACACGTAATTTAATGATTAATGGCGAAATTGGTGGAACACAAGATGCTGCACAAGTTATGGATCGATATCAGAATATTGATGACAGTAACTTTGGTATGGCTGAATTACAAAGACTAAATCCAGATTTATTTGCAACTGTCCAGAGGGAACAAATTGCATCCGCCTATCAAAGATTAGTAGGACTTAAAAAAGCCACACTTGATAATCTCGAAGGTAAAATTGAAGATACTGTATCAAGTATTAGTAATAATAAAAAACAATTAGAAGAACTTGAAAATATAATAAAAGCGCAAATTGGTGTTGAAGTTAATAGATTGGATGAAGCCAATAAAGAAAGACAAGAGTTTAATAAAAATGTTCGATCTGAATTATTGGCGCCAATAAATGGAATATCACTAGCAGAAGAACTTGGTGCTGATGTTCTCATGGACTCTAATAAATTAGATAATATCGAATATCAATCAATGATGGACGCAATTTCACTGAATGGTATCACATTTGAGCGTGACATATTATCTAACATGCGCAATGGTACGGTTGTTTCATCATTTAGTTCAACTGATCAGAGTAATATATCATTGGCAAGAAGTAAATTTAATGAATCTCTGAATGCTGATCTAAGTATGCAAAAACTTGATATGACTATTAAAGGTGATCCATTCTGGGTTGAATATTATGTTACAGAACAAACAAAAGAAGAGAAGTTTGGAAACAATAATACTATTGATGATATTAGAGGACACAACGGAAATGTGAATGGCACGAATTACCTGATGTTAATTGTTAACAAAGCAGATGGTGTAGATGAATTTGATAATATAAAAATTGATAATTTAGATATATTTTTATATATGGTTAAAAAAATTAATAGTACCTTTAGTCGAGGACAATTCACCCAAACATTACACTGTGTTAGACAGCCTATACCCTCGAACTTTAAATCAATTGAAGTTCGAAGAGGTACGGTAGAAGGCGACGGATCTGGTGGCCCTAGTGGCACATCTGTATCTACTTTTGGACCAAATGGGGAGTTTGGAGGCATTGTCAATCGTATAGGTGGCGGTAGAGGAAGTGATCCTAGTGTATTTGGTGATCCGTTCGGCACAGGTGAAAATGATATAACTGGAATTGGAAGTAATACTACTGGTCCTGAATCTGGTAGGAGCGGAGCACTGGATCCTAGAATAGTGGCAGAAAATGCTTTTAATACAATGTCAGGCAGTTTATCAACCCTTGCTACTACTATATCTGAATCTTCTATGCCGACTGCTACACAGGCTTCAAGGTTAACTTCGTTATTAAATGAAGCACAAATGGCTAGTAATTATGGTTCTACTAGTGCAACTGAATCTGTTGAAAATGTAAAATCATTAATGCAAGATACTTTTGGTACTCCTGCTGAGGCAAGTATAATTCTACAAGAGTTAGAAGATAGCGGAGAAACAGTATCTCCAGAATTGATAGCGTTGTTAAATACTCAAGTGTATGATGGTGAAACTGTCACTAATCCTATAGGAGTTGATCCATCTGCTGTTGTTGATGCTATGAGTGAGATTGAAAATTATAATAGGTTAAATACAAGTAGTGTAGATGAGATATCAGTTAGACCATCTGACTTCATGACTCCAGTAGTTGATACTGTTTCTATAAATAATACTCCTCCTACCCTGATTGAATTAGAAAATGCAAACATGATGTTAGACGGTTCACTTCCATTATTATCTACAGAAAGTTATACCGATCCGACACGTCCAATATTGGATTATAATATAACACAATTAGAAGCATTAGATTTGCCCGATGATGTAGTTAGTGGATACAAAGATGCTGCTTCTACACGAAATGGTATTAAGGTTAGAAAGTATATTGATAGTCTACCACAAGATCAAGCAGAATTATTAAATTCTATCGATAGCCCGTATGTAGTTAAAACATTGCCATATGATGCACCAACTATTGCAACGATAGCAGCAACTCCTTTAAAAACACCCAGAGAGGCAATTATACAAGCAAGAATTGAAGATGCCCAGACACAAATGATAGCAGAAGCAGGCGGAAGTTATAATGATTTATCTGCTGATGAAAAACGTCATTACGAAAATTTGAGTGATGCGTATGATGCGATTGATGAAGCCGCACAATTGGATCCCATTCGCAATGAGTCTAAACTACTTAAAATTAATGATGAGTTAGATAAATCTATCAGAATATACAATGATAGATTGTCAGGTGGCGACAGTGAATGGAGTTGGAATGAAGAAGAAGCAGAAGAAAAAGAACAATTAGAAACTACAGTATTAGAGAATATTTCAAATTTGGATAATGCATACTCTACTCCTATTGCAGATAGAGTGATAGTAGATAATACTGGCAGTGTAAATATTATGAAAGATATGTCAGTTCTTCCAACTAAACCATCAGATGGATTTTTGCTGCCAATAGATTATTTAAGTGAAAATGAGTTTGAAATAACAGATGAGCATTTAGCACAATACGAATTGGCAGAAAATAATTGGAATGATTTTAGAAAAGGTGAAAGAGTAAATGTTACCATAGTTGATAGTAATCCTGCAATAGGCACATTTGAATCAAATGTGCTTACTAACTTTGAAAATCCTGAACTTGCGCAAAGATATGGGATAGATACTACACCGTTACAAGAGGGAGAGGTGATTGCATCAGATGATCCAAGATACTCACAATGGAATACGTCAAACTTAGATATGATTAGAAATCAGATTGCTAGTGAACTTCCACTTGTAACAACTGTACTTACTATGAAGTCGAATTCGCAAGACGTGGTTTCTACAAAAGATTCTACAGAAATTAAACTGGATATAGCTATTAATGATTTCGTATTATTAGAAGGGCAAGGGGAATAAAATATGTTAAAAGATGAGAATTCAAATAGTTTAGCCGGCGCTTTACGAAAAGATAAACAATCAAATCTTAATCCTGCCTTAAAAAATATACAAAGTGGTATATACCATGCTATTACTGTTCCTGGTATAGATCCTGAAGGCAGAGGCAGATTGGCTGCATATGTTCCTAAATTGGGCGGGAATCCAGAAAATCCTTTGTATTTTCAATATGCTACTCCTTTTGGTGGTTCAAATGCCATGGGAAGTTATGGACTACACGCAGTGCCACCATCCGAATATATTACGATACTAGTGTTCTTTGCTGATAATGGCGAGTTGAGCGAAGGTTATTGGTTTGCAGTAGCACAAGAGATACCAGACATTGCATCTGGAGGGGCTAGTGGTCCTCCTAAGATCGATGGTTCTGGTCAAGGTGAAGGTGTATTTAAAGATCAACCTAGCGCAAAAATAAATAATACTGAATTATCAAAATTACAAGGTGCTAACACATCATCAATTAGCGTTACTCCAACAAATATCGAAGTTGCTACTGATATTACAGACAGTGGATTAACTCCTAAATTGAATGACAAGGACGGATTAATTAAAGTTACTGAAGATGGTGAAGATCCAGCAGACGAGGTAATCACAGGTAGAAATCAACGCAATGCATCTAATAATAGAAATGATCCACGGAAAAGAGATCAGGTACCAGAAAATCATCCAAGAAATATTAATACTGCGAGACAGGGTATATATGCGGATGGTGTAAGAGGACAAACAACTGCTTCACCATTACGCAATGCAAGTTATAAAGAACCTAAACCAAATACAGTATTTGGTTTAAAAACTCCAGGCTCAACAGCTCTTACAATGGATGATGGCAGTGTTGATGATAATGGTTTCGTACATCCAAATCAAATACGTCTTCAAACAGGATCGGGTGCGAGTGTTATATTAGATGGAACAAATGATTTAATATATATGATTAATAGTACAGGTTCGGGTTGGATAGAAATTGGGTCTGGTGGCGAAGTAATGATATATGCACAGGGTTCTATGAGTATGAGAACCGAAAAAGATTTCAACTTACGTGCAGATCGAAATATTAATATAGAGGCTGTTGAAAAAATAAACATTAAATCTGGTGATGATTTTCAAGTAAATAGTGGAGATCAGATACATTTGAAAAGTGAAGGTTCACAATTCTTTGATAGTGCTGGCAGCAATCATACTAAAGTCGGCAGTAATATGTATGTGACAACTGGAGGTATATTACATTTAAATGGTCCAACCGCTGCGATATCACCGGGAATTAATACAGTTTCACACAATGATATTCAGAATTTAGAATCTACAAAAATAGAAGATAGTATCTTATCTACTATGGTATCACATGAGCCAATGATACGAAATAAGGCAGAACCTGCTAATACTAGTTCACGTTCAGACGAAAGTAATACAGTGAATGGAGGCACTGTGCCTGCAACTGCTGAAGATCCGAATAGTGTTGCTATAAATGACAGTACTGATGATCCGGAACAACAAAAAATAAATGATGAAGCAATTCAAGATCAAGTTGGTAATGGCAACGGACTAGTAACATATGTTAGTGACTTTGCTGGAAGAACACGAAATAAAATCATCAGAAATGATTTGTTTAGTATTTTAGAACAGGCGGCTGCATCTGCCGGAGTTGATGTAGTTATATTCTCGGGAGGACAGGATCCTGCTGGACCGGGAGCAAGACGTACAGGAAGTACTAGACACGATAATGGTTTTGCTGCTGACGTTTGGTTATACAGTGGCGCAGGTAAATTAAGTTCTAGATCAAATGCTGATATACCAATAATAAAGAAATTTGCAAAAGCATGTTATTCTGCTGGGGCAAATGCAGTTGGTGTCGGCCCAGGTTATATGAACGATGTTGGTGTGCATGTGGATGTTGCAACATACAAATCGGATCAAGGCATGTGGGGATCAACACATGGATATGCATCTGCGCCGGGCTGGCTAAAGCAGGCGAGAGATGAAGGCGGTTGGAGAGCATAAATGATATATGATAAAAGAAAAGGCTCATTATTGAATTATATTCAATTGCCACTACATACTATAACTCCATATGGAACATATTTGGGAACTGGATATGATACCAGTGGTAATCCTACATATATACTATCGTATACACGTGTTACATCATTTGCAGTGAATGAACTAGTATTTTCTAATTTAAGTAAGAACGCCATCATTAATGATGTTATTCCTACATTAGAAATAAAAAATGGTATCATAGGTTATAATTATCAGATACCTGATGTAGAATTTAGATATGGGTATATCACATCATCTTCAAAAAGAGTTTCCATTGAAAGTCAAAAAATAACAAAACAGTCAGCACAGATAATTTTAGAAAAACAATTACGTGCTATTGGAAATGTGTTAGAACAATTCGTGACACAACCATTGGGACAACCTCAATACGATGCATTGCTTCATTATTTTTATTATGAAGGAGTAAGTAAAATACCCGATCATAATATTATTAAATTAATTAATAATGAAAAATGGTTTGATGTGACTGATGAAATACAGAGTAATATTAAAAGAAAAAACGGCAAAGTCGATCACCGACTTGCCGCTTTAAGAATTCAGACTGCAAAAATGTTTAGTTACGTTCCTGGATTTAGCTAAACGGGTCGTTGTTCTATAACTTGGTCTACCAAACCATACGCTAGTGCCTCTTGTGGATCCATAAAATTATCACGTTCCATTGCTGCCAGCATTTCATCAAGTGTTTTTCCAGAACTATTATGTTTAACATAAATTTCAGTTAGTGAACGTTTCATTTTCAAGATTTCTTTAACTTGAATTTCCATATCAGTTGCTTGACCACCTGCCCCGCCACTGGGTTGATGAATCATATGTCTTGCATTAGGCAGAATATATCTTTTTCCTGGTGCACCAGCAGTCGCTAATAGTGATCCCATTGAACACGCTTGTCCCATGACCGTTGTACTAACATCTGGCTTAATAAATTGCATAGTATCATAAATCGCCATGCCAGCAGTCACTACTCCGCCAGGAGAGTTGATGTAAAAGTGAATATCTTTTTCTGGATTTTCGCTTTCTAAAAATAGAAATTGTGCACAAAGTAAATCTGCTTGATAGTCATTGACTTCTCCTGTTAAAAACAGTACACGTTCCTTAAGAAGCCGTGAAAAGATATCATAACTTCGTTCACCATTCGCAGATTGGTCTACAACCATTGGTACTAGATTTGGCATTAATTATTCCTTGTTTGTTTTTGTAGATTTAAGTTTTCGTATTTCTTCATTTAGTTCTGTAATTCGATCATAGGCTGCATATAAATTTTTCTGAAGTTCATTTATTTCCAATCGAAACATTTCTTCTGTAGTTATTGTTTGCATTAATGATACATCACGATCTTTACTTTTCTTAAAAATATTAAGTGGTATTATTTTATTTTTATCAGTCATCGATAATACTCCTATTATATTCATAGTATAGTAAAAATTATTAATTGTCAAGTACTTTTTCTAAATATACGTAGTTTATACGATGATAAATACTCTTAACGAAATATTAAAAATTGAGAGAACCAATGGCAGTTAATTTTGCAGGATTTAGTACAAAAAATAAAAAAGCAATAAATCATAATCTTTATGGCAAAGATTTGATTATTGAAGATTTAATGAATCATTTAATGACGCGCAAAGGCGAGCGTGTTATGATGCCAACATATGGCAGTATCATTCATGATTTAATTTTTGAACCATTGACGCCGGAAATTAAAGATTTGATTGACATTGATATAAATTCTATAATAGATGAAGATCCTAGAGTAATGATTAACACTCTTAATATAACAGACGATGACCACAGTTTAAACATAAAATTATCAGTTTCTATTATTCCAACTGGTGAACAAGTTGAACTTACAGTAAATTTAGAAAGAGAATAAAATGAGCCAAGAAAGAGTTGATAACTTATTCGCCAGTGAAAGTTGGAGTGCAGTTTATACTGCCTATAGTAATATTAGTCTCAAAGCATATGATTTTGATACAATACGTGAAGCATTACTTGCTTATGTACAGCAAACATACCCTGATAAATTCAATGATTTTATTGCTAGTTCTGAGTTTATTGCAATCTTAGACTTGGTTGCTTATCTAGGTCATTCATTATCTTTTAGATTGGATATGAATACCCGTGAAAATTTCTTAGATACTGCAGAACGCCGTGAATCAATTCTTCGAATGGCAAAGAATTTAGGTTATATTAAAACTCGGCCTATCAATGCACGTGGTTATATGAAAATTACTAGTGTCACCACAAATCAAGATGTAGCAGATAATGAAGGCAATTCTTTAGCAAATACCACAGTCAATTGGAATGATGCAAATAACGCTGATTGGTATGAAAACTTTATAACAATATTAGACTCATCGTTTTCTAAAAATTCTAAAATTCAAGACCCAATAGCAACTCTAAATATTCTAAACATCGAAAATAATATATATGAAATTAATGAAAATCCACAGGTTAAACGTTTTAATTATCCTTTTAATGCAACCATTGCTGGCAGTAATAGAAAATTCGAAACTACTAAAGTAGAGATAGTAGATGAAATTATTGGCGAAGCAGAACCCAGATCTTCTAAAAACTTCACAATTATTAATCGTAATGATAATCTAGGACCAGCCAGTGACCGAACTGGATTTTTTGTATATGCAAAAGCCGGTGAAATGAACTTTAATGATTATACATATGATTTGAAATTATCTAATAGAACACAAAATATTGATGTTATTGATATATCGAACACAGACGTTTGGATTCAACGTACAGATAGCAATAGAAATTATACATCCACTGTAACAAAAGTCGATAATGATAGTAGAGAAACTGCTATATATAATTCATTAAGAACCGGTAGTGGCGATCTAGCAAGTGTTACTACCAATATTGACAATAGTATCGCAATTAATTTTCCCGATGGTATATTTGGTAATGCTGCATATGGAAATTATCGTATTTGGTACAGACAAACAGAAAATGTAAATTTCACGGTTAATGCAAACGATATATCAGAAGTTGCAATTACTATACCATATATTGGCGGTGATGACCGTCCATATGATCTAACAATAACAATGACCACAACAAGTGACTTTAGTGAAAACTATGCCGCTGAAACATTTGAAAGTGTTAGACGTATTGCACCAAGAGCATATTACGCACAAGACAGAATGGTAAACGCACAGGATTATAATATATATCCTCTTACTCTTGGTGCAAATGTTATATCAAAATCAAAAGCAATTAATACTACATTCTCTGGCAAATCCCGTTTCTTTGAAATGGACGATGTTACTGGGAATCACAGTAATCTAAGTGCGACTGGCACAGATGGTAGTATATTCTTGGAAGATGATATTATTTCAATGAATCTAAGTTTTAATCGACAGAATGGACAAATTGATAATTTCATTAGAAACAAAATTACTGAAGTATTAAAGCATCCTAGTCTGATGAATCTATATTATTTCGAAAATATGTATAATCCAGCATCTACCATATTAACACCATCATTGAATTTTACAGTGCGTAGTACTAATGCTAGTATAATTGATACAGTATCATCGAACACATTAGGCACAGTATTTCTATATCCTGGTGATCATATTTTAACCCAGAGTGCGAATGAAAAAGAATTATCCTGGACTAAAATTAAAAATATTGAAAGTAGCGTTGCTGGATCAGCAGTTGATTCATATTTTATTGAAAATCTTCTACCCGAAACTGCTGGTAGTATTGAAAAAATAGTACGTGCATATAGATCACGTTTCGAAGCAGATGAAATTAAAAATATTAAAATTAATAAAATAGAAGACTTGTCAATTCAGAGCTTTATCATAAAGTATGTACCTAAAAGTAATACATCTGTTTGGGAATGGAAATTACACGATGAAGTAAATGATGTTGCATTAGTTGAAGGAAAAGATGTATATATAGAATTCACATATATTCCAGGCGTCAGAGAAAATGAAGCAGAATATGTTGCTAGATTTACAGGTAAGAAAATAGTTTTTGATAGTAAAAAACAAGTAAAATTCTTTTATAATAATAACAAATTGGTTGTAGATAATGAAACTAGTCTTGCAGAACGAGATAAACTATTTTTGAAATATTATACTACCCTAGCAAATGACAGTTCGTCAGGACTTGATGAATTAATTAATATAGGTACTGCACAACTTAGTAATATAGTAGTGCCCGGCGATAATACTGTTACATTTGATGCAGATTTTTCTTCAACTGGAGCAGTTATTACACATGACTTTGTTAATAATTCTGAAATGTATACCGTTAATAGTACGCAACATAAACTTATATCACCTTTAGGCGTTGAATATCCAATTGCTCCAGTTGCCCCGTCATCTGATACTGTTATCGGTGAAACACCTGAATACACAGTTAGTTATGATAAAGATAATCTGAGTGACTTATTAACTCTAAATGATTATGATGACAATAGTGATGTAGAAAATAGTGATGAATATGTATATTCAACTACGATTGTGACAATTGATGATAGTGGTAATATTCCTGACGGTTTTACATACACCAGTACCTATACACCACTTGAATTTGAAAACCAAGGTTTTAAAGGCAACCTAACTAATGCATATTTTGATCTTGCATATCCTAATAATTTTGCGTGGGTAGACACATCCGAATTGCCATCTGGTAAAACAATAGACACCGCAGAATCAGGTGATACTGGTGTACAAACTGAGTTCGGTAGATCATTTGACGGCGCTAATTATGAATTTACTTTTACAGATATGACTGCTAGTGGCTGGTCAATAAGAAATCATAATCTAGATGGAACCGATCCGGATAATCCAGATGATGATGTATATTGGAAACAATTCGCATTCGGCGAAATAAACTTTCCAGCAGATAATATTAATTTAAATAATTTAATATTGACCGATGTTAATAACAATCAAATTAATTTAACTGACTGTGAAGTAATACAGAATAATGGATCTTATAAAATTATTTTCTGGACAGTTGATCCAGGAGTAGGTTCAATTATTAATATTAGAAGTATTGGCGGCACTGCTGAAATTTCAGATTTCTTAGTACGGGTAGAGCGCACTCTATCGCCAAAAGGTTCTGATAGACTACAAGCATATGCGGATGTAGAGTCATATGTATATGATTCATATTTAACACCCGCTGGCTACGTTGACTATACAAAAGTTAAATTAACGAGTGTTGATATTGATCGTAATCCACATGGTATGCTGCAAGTATTTACTAATATTGATAATGTCGATAATCCTGAATTGGGAGATACATCAGAAGTTGAATTCTCTCACATCGTTTTAGAACAATATACTGATGTTGATGGCATTCAATATGAACGTGTTAGTGATCGAATTGTAGCTACAAATCAAGCGCAGTCAGATAGAATACCTGAAACCGCAATAATAAGATTCTATATAGAAAGTAATGATCTTGATATTAATGAAGGTGAGTGGCAAAGACGATCTGGCGAAGGATGGGAAGAACTACCCGCCAATCAATATACACTAGTAAACTCACCCGAAAAGGATAAAATAATTTATGCTGGCAATCAATATAGAATTGTTATAGGTAGAAGTTATGTCGAAGATAAATTCATGACATTCAGATGGGATCACTATGCTGATATCGATAAGAGAATTGATCCAAGTACAAGTAATATCATTGATATGTATATATTAAGTACAGATTATGTCAGAAGAGTAAATGCTTGGATAGATGGCGGATTCTCAGATGTAGTTCCTTTGCCTCCCAATAATTATGAACTAACTAATATCATGAAAGGTATTAATTCCAAAGCAAGTATATCAGATCATATAAGTTATATACCGGTTAAGTTTAAATATCTCTTTGGCTCTTTTGCAGCACCCGAAAACCAAACAGTGTTCAAAGTTGTTAAAAAATCAGGCACATCGTATAGCGATAGTGAAATAAAAACTGCAGTAGCAAATGCAGTTAATACTTTCTTTGATATAGACAATTGGGATTTTGGCGAAACATTCTACTTCTCGGAATTAGCATCTTACATTCACACATCATTACCTAATCATATTTCTTCAGTTGTAATTACACCAAAATATCAAACAAGCGAGTTTGCAAACTTGCTAAGTATTACTAGTGAACCTACAGAAATATTCTTGAGTATAACAACATCTTCAGATGTTAAAATTATATCCAGTATAGTAGCATCAGAATTATTGGGCGAATAAAAAATGGCAAATAATAAAATTTATAATCTCTTACCAGTGCACCTGCAGAATAAAGAATTGGAAACAATTTTTGACTCTACATTAGAAAGAGCATTTTCTAAGGGTAATATAGAAAAAACTAAAGCGTTTATTGGCAGAAAAGAACGTGGCGTGTATAGTGAAACCGATGCATATGTATCATTTCCAGAGCATCTATTTCAAAGAGACAATTACGGTTTTGAACCAGTATTCTCAAATACTGCTATAGGAGACAATGTATTTTATGACGATTTATTAAACTCACTGTATAATAAAGGCGCACTTACAAATGATCACAGAAGATTATTTAAATCGGATGTATATACTATTAACCTACCAGTTGACATTGATAAGTTTATTAATTGGGAATTATATTATTGGATAGATAATGGATTTACTAGTGAATATGCTCTATATGAATTTAAAGAATATGAAGCAGGACTAACAGGTTGGATAAAACAAAAACCATATGTACTGAAAAGTAATTCTGAATATCTATTAGCCGAGTATTTGCCTAATTCTTCGTTTGGTGAAGATGGTGATTATGCTATTGTAATACAACAGTCAAGTCTAGTTTATTGGAAAAAGGATAGTATTGAAGGATGGGCACGTGTTGGTTCTGATGATCCCGGCGCTTCAGCATTTAATGCAACAGACCAAAGACCTATATCGCCCACCATAGGCGATACATATGTAAATACAAATGAACTACGTATTACATTATTAAAAAATAATCAAACTTTTGTCCTTAAAGACACTATCTATGATAGATGGAATATTGATGTTAATCCTTATGCACTAAGATTTTCTGATACATCAGTCGGATTACTAAGTTTAATAGAATACAGAGCCAATTCACAGTCTAGTACACCTGATTGGGAATTATATGACGGTGAAGAATTTGTATTTAATTTAGGAAATAGTAACGACACACATTATATAACAATCGATAAAAATACTGATAGAGCAACCAAAACAAATTGGTGGAGTGATAGAAATTCATGGTATCATTATGAAGACATTCGTATGTATATTAATGATGATAGTTTGCCTTATGTTAAACAAGCAAAAAGACCAATTATTGAATTTGATAAGAATTTAGAACTAAGTGATATTAGTAGTGCAGCCGATGCCTGGTCTGTACCAACATTTAAAATGTATGATGCTGAATTAAATTATCTAAATGATTATAAGATATTTCATTATGTAGAAGATGAAGATAGTATTATAGATATGTTCTTATCAATTCGTGCATTATTAACACCTGGTGATTATGCCAGTGAATTCACATTTAATATTGATATGCCGGATAATACCAGTTTTAAATCTGGAACATCATATCAACAACTTTATATTAAATCAGAATTTGATTATAGAAATTTACGACATGAATATGGATCTGCAACACACACGCAGTTGGAGTTATTACAAGAACCAAAATCTTCTGAAACAATAGATGTATATGTAGATGGTATTAAACAAATAGGCAACTATGTTTATGATTCTAATAGAATTTCATTTTCTGAGCCGGTGACAGGTTATGTTTATGTTGATTTCACGACAAAAGATAATGTTTTTGTTGATGGAGACGGAGCGTGGCAACGTGTTGATCCATCACTTGAGTATAATCCAGATAATTTATTTCATAATAATAGAAACTTTACATTTTCTACAGTCTATGAACATATGTTGCGCCAGTTATCAACTACAATAGGATTAACAGGAAATCCAAATGCTGTGAATAATTATCGTAATATTGGCGACAACACAGATAAAATGCGCAATAATAAGTATGGCTCTGTTATGGTTCGCAATAGTATTGATATTAAGAATGCTTATTTTTCAATAACTCGGGACGATTATAATCCATTTGCTGCGGTTGAATATCTTTCAGTGTCGTATAATAATTATAAAAATAAATTAATAACAACGATACAGAATATTCTATCTGATGCTGCAAGTACATCTAAATCTGATGATTTTATTCTTGAAGAAGCAATTGCAGCAATTGCGCTAGTCAAGAGAGAAAACATTAGTGTGTTTACTGGTAGTCGTATGATAAATTATGGTAGTTTTCCAACACATTATATAACTGCGAACATTGATCCAGTTGTTCCAGGATCAACAACGCAATTTATACCTGCAAGTATATCCACTGAAATAGTAGACGAAAATAATATATCAGTATATGTCAACGGAGTACTTAATACTGATGTTAATTTAATTAACGGTGTTGAAATTTCATTTGGTGATACTGTAATTTCAGATGGAGATGTTATTGAAGTTAGATATTTTAAATTAATACAAGAAACATTTATTCCACCTAGCGCGGCAAAACTTGGTATATCTGCTGTTTATAAGCCTAGATATATTATTGATCAAGAATTTAATACCCCACAAACAATGATAGTAGGACACGATGGCTCTAAAACATTATGTTGGGGCGATAGAACAGATTCTATTTTATTATTGTTTGAGAAATTAGTTTATAATCGTATAGAACAAAATACTAAAAATACAACTCTCGGTAATACAAAATATGGTATGTACAGAGACAGTACTACTGAATATTCATTAAATGAAAAGAAGTTTACAATGTATCCATTTTTTAAGAAATGGATGCTGAGAAATAATATCGACAATCTTTATAACACTGATTTTGATGTTGTTGACTATAAGACTTGGAATTATCGTGTGAGCAACGATCTTTCTCCTGGATATTGGAGAGGTATATTCCAATATGCTTACGGCACAGACATGCCATTATTAGAACCCTGGGTCACGGTTGGATATAGTACTATACCCGATGGCTTTGAAACTAATCCAGCACGTTACACTGAACTAGAATTCTGGAATGATTTAAAAACAACTTATTCTACAACATGGCCAATTCCAATAGACAACTTTGGTAATTTAAAAAATGTCAATGATTTATTTTTCAATTCTCAATTATCGGCTGATGATACTGCAAAGATGGATCAGGACTGGGAATTCGGAGACGGCTCGCCAATCGAACAAGCGTGGAGACGTAGCAGTGAATATCCGTTCATTGAATTTTTATTGTCAATGATTACTAAGCCATTCGAAATTATTGATCTATATGCAAGTGAATTAAACGGTATTATTAGAATATATCACAAAGTAGAAGGAATTAATACTGATACGATTACAAACGAACAAAACGGTTATGAATTCAAATTAGGATCTAAGTTAGGTGGGTTTGTTAATAACTTCACATTAAGCAGTGAAAATTCAGCATTATCTAATTCTAGATATACTGAAATACCAAAAGACAACTATGACTTGTTCATCCATACAGGTGAACCAAATCGCAGTGAGAGTTTTAGTGCTATTGTAATAGAAAAAGTATCGCTAGATGTATCATATCCGATATATAGTTTATCAGATATACAATCTTATCGTCAGGGTGATGTTGTTTATAATTCTTCTGATAATAGATATTATAAAAGAAAAATAGTTCAACCAACAGATAAAGAATTATCTACTGTGATTAATTTTGATTACAATGCGTGGACATTGATATCTCAACCACAAGTCAAAAATTACGGATATAGAATTAATGGATATGATGAATTTAATCCACAATTTTATAGTATGAACTGGGATACCACATCACCGGCCAAATCGTGGAGCACACTAGGAGATGAAGCAATCATTAATGATTGGCAAGCAGGTTCATTTTACACGCTAGATTCTTACACTGTTTATGATGGGGTACCTTATATTTCTCTCTCGGATCACACCGGTTCTGCAGCGTTTAATGATGACCTGGATGATTATTGGAAACGGTTGGTATCATGGCCCAGAGTCAATCAAGTGACTGCAACCGGATACAAGGAAACATTACCAGATCAAATTCGTACCCACAATTATGGCGATGTACTTTACTCACTTGATGAAATTGCACAACTGTTGATTGGGTATCAAGATTATTTAAATGCGGTGGGTTGGAGTTTCACAGATACAAATGAGTTGGGCGAAAATGTAGATTTTGAAAACTTATTAGTTAAATTTCTAGATTGGAGTGCAGAAAATCATGATGTAGGTGAATTTATTACTCTAACTCCAATATTATTGTCTGGTCGTTTCTCTGCACCATACGGTGTTGCAAGTGTACAGCGTGAAACAAATAAGAATTTCTATAGAGTACTTGATAGTGCTGGTAGACAAATATCTAATACAGCAATAACATTCTATTCCGATGGCGATGCTATAATGTGGGAATCGACAATTCCAGTTTATGGAATGAAAATTGATATTGTTGATGTTGAACACGCCTACGTTGTTGATCGTGTTGACAACTATGGAGATATAATATATGATCCAATCTCACACAATAGAAACTTGCGCATGATTATTGATTGTAACAGAACTAGCGACTGGGATGGAACACTAAGTACTGACGGTTATATAGTTTATCAAAACACATTAATACCAAATTTTGAGACCATGGTAGCGGATACCAAGTTCCACAGAGACACGATTGTAGACCAAAGTTTATCAAACGTTAATCTCATTAAAGCAAGTCATATAGGATTTACGCCACGAGCATATCTGTCAAATCATTTAATGGAACGCGAATCTCAATTAGAATTTTATAAAGGTTTTATCAGTGATAAAGGAACGCCTGGTAGTTTAAATAAAATTGTTAATACCAATTCTAATTTCAGTGAGGTAAGTTCAAATGACGTATGGGCATTTAAATTAGGCGAGTATGGAAACTTAAATAGAAATGCATCGGTTAGTAAAAATATTAATACTGCGTTGATATACCGTGATCCGTTCTCTATTACATATGATAATCAAAATTTATTTGAATACAAAACAACTAGAAGAACTACACCTATAAAAACGACAGGATACGTAGATAGCAAAGATGTGAATTATATTGTTAGAAACTCAACAATATTAGAAACAACGGTAAGTGAAAATTATTATGAAGGTGATTTGGCTTGGATACAATTCGATAATCTTAGAGATTGGGATGTAAGAAAACTCAGTGAAGTATCTGAAATATCTTATATCGGTGAAACAGAGGATTCTCAATTATACATTGTTGTCACTTCGTCTATTGATACTACAGAAACAGTTTATTTGCGAATAATTAATGAAGAAATTGATCCAGAATTAAACGGATATTATAACATTGTAGACGATGGCACTGAATCATTCGACGGTATAACTGTTTACAAATATCTGGTATTTGATACTGATTTTGAACCGGTTACAGTTGAAATCGACGCAAGTTCCCAGAATAGTATATTTGTACCTACCAGTGAAAATGCTGGCGTTGAAGCAATCAGTCTGAATTCAAATGTACAGATTATTGAAGGTGAAGTTTTAGTTATTGATGGTAATAGTTATACATATATAGAAGATACGATTTCTACTACTGATATAACAATTGGCGGTGCAGATGCTACATCTAATCCAATCGTAACATCGGGAGAGCAGATATCTATAATTGTTTATGATCAAAATGATATTATAAAAAATACAAACACATTAATAACATTTTCTGGAAACAGCATCCACGCAACTAATAACGTCACCTCAAATGACGGCGATAGCATTACTATTAATGATGTTGCCCTTGTTGTGGAAGCAACAGATAATGGTACGATTGAAGCAACATCAACACTTACTACAGAAGATAACATAAGTTCAGGTTCTGAATTGTCTGTACAGGTAGGCAGTGCTGCATCATCAAGTTATGTAATACAGGATATTACAGTAACGGGTACAGTTGTGTCACCAACTTTTGATGAAACTAAATCTATTCAAATTAACGGACAAACAATAGCATTTGTTTACAGTGGTACTACTATAACATTAACTGATATAGTAGATACTATTAATATAGCATCTGCAGATGTGAGTGCACAAGATATTGGAAACGTATTAGTTTTAACTTCGTCTGCACCTTCGGTGACAATTCAAGGACAAGCAGCAATCGAGTTAGGTTTAATTACTGCAACGCCATATACAGAAACTAAATTAGGTAATTTGGCAGAACAGATAAATTTACAGGATGATGTTACTGCTAACATTAATGTTGATAAATTGGTTATATCCACATTGTTGCCTACTATGACACTAGGTGGAAACGAATTTAGTTTGTTTGGTTTTCCTAGTACTACATATCAATCCGAATTGCCGCCTACTGCCGCAAGTATTGCACAGCAAATAAATGACTTGAGTATACCAGATGTTAATGCAACAGTTGAAACTGGTAAATTAAAAATTATTTCTATAGGTTCTACGTTGGTGGTATCTGATCCTTTGAATAATGGATCAATGGTGCGTCTAGGATTCACTTCTAATACGATAACTTCTAACATGTTGGATAATATTGTAGATGATATAAATTCTATACTATCACTTGAAACTAATTTAGTTGCTAGTATAGCATTTGTTGATCGATTATTGATATCAGGTGATGAATTTAAGGTAATTATTTCTGATGTAACTGGTAATCCACTAGATGATTTAGGAATATCCGAAGGGGAATATTTAACTTCGGGTCTAGCAAATTCATCACTTCTTACATTTAGAGATATAATTAATCAACAATCATCTACGTTAACAGCAAGTATATCATCTGATGGACGTTTCATTATAACAAGTCCGGCATTACAATTATCTTTTGCTGGCACTTCTCAAAATTTGTTAGACAAGATAGGGTTTTACACAGAATATACCAGTGTTACCAGTAATGCAAACTTTAAAGTTATGAGATGGAAATCAGTTAGATTTACTCCAGGATATAATGGTGCGACATTTGATGAATTCTATAATGATTTAGGATTAAATACTGCTAGTAAAATATGGGCAGACTCATATCCCGGTCTAAACGATTGGGCAGTACTGAATAGAACCGCGATTGGTAATATTGAAATTGTTAATAGAAAAGCAAATGAAGTAGATGTTAGCAATGTTAACAGAGTTATCGTAACAGATGGAGAAGAACATATAATTCATACATTGTATGATCCGCTAAACTTAAAATTACCTGGCAAAGTCATGAAAGATATTGATTATGTAGATTGGAATGATCCTGCTAAGTATGATGAATATCTAAGTAACGATTTGTGGTTAGAAGAACATTTAGGTGAAATTTGGTGGGATACTACTAGCACACGTTTTTATAGATACAATGATTATGGTGATGCCAATGGCAATATCTCGGTTGAGTATGCAATGCGTAACTGGGGTAAAATTGTTGACGGTTCGGTAGTAGAGATCAAGCAATGGGTTAAGAACAATGTACTTCCTGTTGGTATTACTTGGTTCAATCAAGAAAAAGAATGGGATCCAGTTAAGAATAAAGAAGTAACAACATATTATTATTGGACTTCAATTGGTACATTGCCTAGATACGAAAAAGAATATAGTACTGATGAAATTAAAATGATTATTGAGACTGGACAAATTAAACATAAATTTATACCAATTGATAATAATACTATAATCTTAAATTATAACTCTCGGTCATTAAATAGTACAATAACAGTGACAACTGAATATAGCATTGCATCTAATAATCAAGGCAGGCACGATGACTGGGAACTATTATCAAGAGAATCTACAAAGCCTATAATGTCCAAATATTTAGAAGATTTTAAAAATAGTATTGCAGATTCTAAAATTGAAAATTTAAAACAAATTATAATCGATTACCCAAATTTAGACAATGATGGCGCATTACTTTCAATTGATTTCTTGCTTGACTTGTCGCCCGAAAATCTTGCAATTTCAGTTAATAATGAGTTCTTAGAACTTACAAACTTTAACTTAAATGGCACCGAATTAAGAATTAATAACACATTCAATGTTATAGTAGGTGATGTTGTCAGAGTTTATCAAGTCGGCGCAATCTCCAACTCTTGGTATAAAAACCTGACAAATGCTAGAAATAATTTTTCAACAGTTGTAAACACGATGTTAGGCACTGTGTTAATAGAAACCGAATATCCATTTTACAAAGATTACATTAAATTAAACCACTACATTTTCAATTCAATTGATTGGTATAAACATCCAGATTACAAAGAAATAACTCAATTTGAATATCTGAGTAATACCCGAGATATTGATATGATTAGTATGTTTAATTCTGGTATACGTTCTTTTGGTGTAGTAAATCCTGAGTATGAAGAAGTTTACTTTGGTTATGGTTCACCTGAAGAAATCACTATGGTTAACAAGATTAACGGTGCGCTTAATATAGATTTTAATAATATTGCAATACCTGGTCAGACAGGAAATGCTAATACTATTTCACAATATTACACTAATGTTATTAATGTACAAGTGCACGAATTTATTAATATGCTTTATTCTTATTCAGAAAATAAAGTTATTAAAGATTTATTTTTTGATATGTTATCATACATGTATACTGAAAGAGAACATCCTGAGTGGTTGTTCAAAACGAGTTATATTGACTTAATCTTAATGAACAAACCATTAAGACAATATGCAATATATCAGAACGATACATTTGATGATACAATTGAGTATGTATTGGAAGCAAAACCATATCATGTTAAACTTAGAAACACTGACAGAATTTATCCGCTAAGTGAAACTGTTAATGCTGATGTAGATAGTTCACATCATATGAATTTAAAAATTGATTTGGGTGGCGATTATAGTAGGTACGATTATAATACATATGATGGTGGTATTGCACCAGATGATGACCATCCAAATATAGCAGATGGTAGCTACGAGCAAGGTGCATTATTACGTCATCCATACGAAGTTACTGCGACGAAAGGTGGTATAGATACTGGACTAGTAGATAGTAGAATTTTAGAGTCTGCAATTGTAAGAGTGGATGAATATGATTCAAGTATTGTGGGCGGTATTGGTACTGCAGTAATTGACAAGCGTTCATTTATAGTGTATGATAGACTTGGACGTGGACACTTTATGCATAGTATTGATACCGATACAGTAGTAGCAGTAACAAATGACCACGGTTATAGAAATATCGAGATTGCAGATGAAACAAAGTTTAAACACGCAATTGCAAACACTGTTTATCTAATAATAGTTGAAAATGCCGAAAATAAATTAGAGTTTATGCACTATAATAAAAAAGATGGAAGCGTATTACAAATTAATGAACGTGGATTATTTAACGGCACATGCCTAGATATTCAAGTTGGTGATACTGTACATATAGTATCAAACATCGAAACAATACAGTTTATGGCAGAACAAGTAGATAAGCACATAATATAATATGTATATAACTAAAATGATAAATACTTTAAGTTCTGATATAACAAAGAAGAGAGACCGAAATGTTTAATGATGAAGTGACATCCCAGATAGTTGGTAAAGTTAAAATATATGATAAAGATACTGGAAAGGTACTCTTGGAAAAAAAGAATGCGATACATCCAGGTAATATGGCTTATGTTCTTGCATCCGCACTAGCAGGTAAACCTACAAGCGTTAACTCTGCTGGCGCGCCTCCCATAGTTAATTGGATGGCTTTCGGCAATGGTGGTAGTAACTCTACCACTACATTAGAATATCGTGCACCTAGAGTTTTTGGAAATTATGATCAACTTCCCATAACTGCAAGTAATTCAACGCTTTATGCAAAGGTGTATGAACAGGAGACAGTTAATACAGTTTATTATGCAGGTGAGGAGATGGATAGTAATGAATCCGTTCCCGCAAATACTGCTAAGATTGTATGTTCTGTTGAAGTTAACCACACCGCATATGAAGATGCAGTTAAAATAGTTGATCCCAGTTTAAATTTACCAGAAACAGATAGTTCGCCAGATACACTAAGTGTGAATGCGTTTACAATTGATGAAATAGGACTAATGGCTGGAGTAACTACTAATGGCGACATGGATGAATCAAAAACAACAATGTTGACTCATGTCACATTCCATCCGGTATTGTTGTCAGCAAATAGAACAATTATTATTGACTATACCATAACGATTCAAGTAAATTAAGGAGTGGTGAATGTCCCCGCAAAGTTATCCCATAAGTAGTCAATTCACATCTGATGATTTTAATTTATTAGCAAACGATATAAATGAAATTGTTGGTATAGGCGCAGGTGATTCTGGATATGGACAAGACCAACTTTTTGTTAATCATGTTAATAAAGGGCAGAGATTACTTAAAAAGAACTGGATGGAACTTTTTTATGCAATGACTTTTTCTGCATCGCATCAAGGAACAACACTCACTACGCTTAGTAATATATTCGAAGGCGATTTTGATTCTTTAGATGATATAATATATCATATCGATACGATTCGTACAGATATAGAATCTATTAGAACAAATAAATTAACTTCTAATTTAGGAAAAATGTCAGTTCAAAACAATGTTTCTAGTGTGCAGCAAACATATGTTGATAATTTAGAAACAAATGATCCAGATGAGTTATGGAAAACTTCGAATATAGGTAAGAATATAATATTTAATACTAAATTTGCAAGTGAAGATGCAAGACGGTGGCACTTTAATGCTGGCGGCGATATTAGAATTACTGCCGACTTATTAATAGATAGTGCTCCATTATATATTCCTAGTATCGCATGGAGTAATCTATTTGATTCAATCGGTGTTATAATTATTGGACATTCCCAAACCGTTTCATCAACTGGAATTGGCACGTCTGGACCTGGATTTACAAGTCTAACTGCAGACTGGCAACAGATTTATAATCGTGTGTATTCTGCGTTAGAAAATCCAAGTTTTAATGGAAATTCAGTAACTGTTTACGCTAAACTTTCTGGCGATGCTAATATAGAAATTAATGTAACAATGACAAATTGTGACACTTCAACCGAACTTAGCTATGGCGGTTATTACTGTGGTGATGGTGTATTGCCAACAGATCCAATTGGAACTACAAATGGAGATTATGTTATTGGAGATTTATCAATTAAATTATCACAGAAACGTGCTGATGATTCTGATAGTAGTAGTCTTGGCGTTATCACTGAAATGCCAATTTATAATATAATATCTGATATTTCAGAAATATCAGATTAATAAATTATTAATAATTTATGTTGACATATTGGTCTTGCTATGATATAGTAGAAGAGATTAATATTAGTGGAATTATTATAATGGAAGATTTACAAGATATTTTATCCTATAGAAACACATTGTGTACATTTAATCTTAATAAAAAGATTATGCAAGATAAAGTTTCAACTGCTCTAATACATCATGAAAATGGTGGATCGTTTGATATAACTCAAGAATTTATTGGATTCTTGAATTATGCTGTACAAAATAATAAGAAAACCATTGTCATTCTAGATAGAAATAATTTGCCTATTAGAATAAATGATATTGTCGAACTATTAGAAACTGTCTCTTGTAAATATTTTGAAGTTGTGAATGATTTTTATATGCAGTATGAACAGTTGCGTAGTTCATCAAAAATTGAAATAGCATTAGAAATATAATGAATGGTATAATAATATTTTCCCATAATAATAAGTATATAGATTATGTTATGATAGCATGTGCAAGTGCAGGCTATGCAAGAAGAAACTTGTCTGGATTTCATGAAATATGTTTAGTTACAGATAAAGAATCATTATCTGGCAATGAAGAATTAGTTAATATGTATTTTGATAGAACCATCATAGTACCAGTTCCCACTGATGCCACTACTCGTAAATATCATGATACTTATAGTGATTCAGTAAATGCGAAATTTATTAATACTAATAGAGGAAATGTTTATAACTTATCACCGTATGATGAAACTCTAGTAATTGATTGTGATTATTTTATAATGTCTGATGTATTGGATGGTGTATGGGGAAGTAAAAACGATTTCATGATTACTAAAAACTATTCTGATATTTCTAACAATAATTTAGATAGCGTTATTAAAATATCTAACACCAGCATTGACATGTATTGGGCAACGTTACTTTATTTTAGAAAGAGTGAATTTACTTCAATGTTATTTAGTATGGTTGATATCATAAAAAATAATTGGAAGTGGTATTATAAAAAGTATTCCTGTGATATAAAATTATATCGTAATGACCATACGTTTTCAATTGCACTTCATATTATTACAAATGGTATGAATGATATTGTTCCTAAATTGCCTATAAATTGCTTGATGAATAGTTTTGATACAGATAGAATCTTTAGAATTGATAGTCCGACTAATATTTTAATGCTTACTAAGATGAATAAAAAAAGTGGCAATATGGTTAGGATTCAGAATACTGATTTGCACATAATGAACAAGGGAAGCATTATGAAAAATATAGACAGTTTCTTTGAATATGGTATGGCAAATTGAGTAGAGGTTACATTATAATTGCTCAAAATTCAGATGTTGACCACTTGCGATTGTCATATGCGTTGGCGCTGAGTATAAAAGCAACACAAGAAGAAAATTTAGTTTGTCTTTGTGTTGATAACAAGACTGGCGATAGATTAGAACAAAAGCATATCGATATATTTGACCACATAATTGATATACCCTGGAAAGATAATGCGGCATCTTCGACATGGAAAATAGAAAATAAATGGAAATATATTCATATGTCTCCATTCGACCAAACTATTATACTCGATTCTGACCAGTTGTTTACTGCGTCAGTCGATCATTGGTGGGACATTCTAGCCTCATCGGATGTATGCTTATGTTCCAATGCCAGAACATTTAGAGATAAACCAGTAACAAGTGATTATTATCGTAAAAAATTTACAAGTTGTGAACTTCCTGACATATACAGTAATTTTACTTACTTTAATAAATCTAAAAAATCATTTCAATACTTTAGATTAGTTCAAGATATTATGGAAAATTGGGATTATTACTATAATGCATACTTGGATGATGAAGGGCAAGATTGGATAAGTGCTGATATTGCATTCTCTCTGGCTGCAAAGTTGTTCCCATCAAATAGTTCTATTACTATCAACTCAGTTGTTCCCAAATTTGTACATATGAAAAGTCACGTACAGAATATACCAAATAGAAGTATATCTTCTGCTTGGAATAAAACATTGCCAAGTTATGTAACTGATGATTTGAGAATTGTTGTTAATAATCAAGAAATAATAATGCCATTTCATTATGTAGAAAAAGATTGGCTCACAGATTCAATTATTGAAAAATATGAGGATGTAGTATTATGTTCGAGTGTATAAAAAATATAAAGGACTCTGATGATTACAAGATAGTTTATTTTGACGATAATGGCACAATCGAATCATTTGAAAACCGTGTGTGTTCTGATAGTAATAATACATATGCATACTTTAAAACTTCTGATATTAGTATTTTATTAGATGGCACACGAAAAATTGATGATTTCCATGTCATTTACAAAAATGATACAGTGAGTTATTATATTGTTCAAAAAGATAGAAAAAAACCTATACATATAAAAAATAATATACAAAAATTGAAAACAATGTTTAATCCGACAATTATTATTGATATTATTGACACAGGATTTTCATTTCAGTTAGCAAAAGATATATCGGTAGACACCACATTGCTTGCTAAGTTAAATCAAAATTTCTATATTACATTAAAAGACGAGCCTGATTTTATAATTGATGCTGTAAATTTAAATTATGAAAAGTTAATTTCTGGTGAAAAATATACAATTAACTACATACATAAATACGATGACATAAGTATGTATATAACTGAAGAGATACTAGAAACTTATTCAATAAAGGATAAAAGATTATTATGACTACAATTACAATTAAAGACTTAGATATTTTTTATCTTAGTTATGATGAACCTAACAAAGAAGAGCATTATGTCGATTTATTGAAGAAGTATCCACACGCAAAACGTATTGATGGCGTAAAAGGATTTGATAATGCACATAAGGCTTGTGCGCGTGAAAGTAAATCAGATAGATTTATAACTATTGATGGTGATAATATCGTTGATGAAAAATTCTTTGATCTTGTATTGAATTTTCCTACCAACATTGATATAAGTAAAAGTGTAATATCCTGGGGCGCAAAGAACATAACAAATGGATTAGTATATGGCAATGGTGGCATTAAATGCTGGCCTGTACAACTTGTGTTAGATATGCGGACTCATGAGAATGCAGATAATGAAACTAAAAAACTTGACTTTTGTTGGGATTTAGATTACAAGCAAATGAATAATACATATTCAATGATATTTAATAGTGGATCACCATTTCAAGCATTTCGTAGTGGTTTTCGTGAAGGTGTTAAAATGTCGTTGGATGAAGGCAAAATTATTGAACCTTCTAAATTTAAAACTAAAGTTTGGCCAAAGAATTATCATCGATTACTTACCTGGTGTAATATTGGTGCAGATATAGAAAATGGTTTATGGGCAATATATGGTGCGCGTCTGGGATGTTATCGTGTCAACTTCGATGAAACCTTTATCACTGAAAGTATTAGTGATTATGATTGGTTCAAATCTTATTTTCATGATGATATATATCCAGAATTTTTGTCAGACAATTCTGAATTCGATGAAGACTTGTTATATGATAAATCATTAGAATTAGGTGATAAATTATCAGAAATGCTAGGAATGGAATTATGTGATCCAACAGCAGAAATGTCAAACTTTTTTAAATTAGTTTACATAAATCCCAAGCGTGTAGGAAATCCACTGGCAACTGAAAAATCAACCGGTTGGGATAGATAAAAATAAAATTATAACCTAGGAGATAATTATGGTTAAGAAAATAAGACTATTGGATGCACCAATTGATGAAGTCAAAGAAAATAACAATGAATTTAATGCTGAAATTTTAGAATTAGCAAAAACTATGGATTGGAAACTATGGGAAATATTACAATCTGTGCAACGTTTGGAAGAACAAATGAATAATAAAATGGACAAAGATAAGTAGATGCCCTTAGGACCACAAGACTTTTATAATCGACTAGATCATCATCACAGTGAGTGTAAAGATTGGGTAGTTGTGAATTGGAATTTGGGTAATATGTGCAATTTTACTTGTTCATATTGTCCTAGTATACTAAATGATGGTAGTTTTGGATGGAATGATTTTAAAATTATTCATGAATTCATTGATGCCACTGTAGAACATTATTCCCCTCGTAAAGTATATTTCGAATTTACTGGAGGAGAAGTAACCTTATGGAAAGATTTTATTAAGTGTGCTGAATATATTAAATCTATTGGACACGACATTGGATTTATCAGTAATGGAAGTCGTACCGTACGGTGGTGGGAAAAGAACAAAGAGAAATTCGATCATGTTTGCTTAAGCTTTCATCCAGAAGAAGGCGATGCCGAACATTTTCTTAACGTAGTTAAGATTATGAGTGAACAATGTCGTACCCATGTAAACATAATGATGCATTATGATCCTGAAATATGGCCAATCTGTCAAGACCTTGCTGAAACCGTTATTAGTATTCCAAATATTAGCCTTGCTTTGCAACCGTTAATTATAGATTTTGGTGAAACACTTTATACTTATACTGATGCACAAATAGGATACATTGATAGACAATGGCATGATCTAGCAAGTAATATAGAACATACAAAGTCTTGGCCTATATATCGTGGTAGTATGCAAATGCACGATGATGTTAATAATTTAAGTGAAAATAGCAGTGCACATCGTTTTATTAATGATAAGACAAACAACTGGAAAGGTTGGTTGTGTTGGAGTGGAATAGAACAGATTGTAGTAGACTTTGATGGTAGTGTAATGATTGGCTGGTGTAGAGTGGGCGGAACTCTTGGTAATATGAAGTTACCAAAGAATATCAAATGGCCAACTAAGCCTGTAATGTGCACAAAAAGTATGTGTCATTGTAACTTTGATATTATGAGTAAAAAATTACTTCCTAAAAATAGATATGAGGTCTTAGAAGATGCCGATTAAATCAGATCCTCGGATTCCATTAGATAATAAACAACTACGTGTGTATGATACGAATGGTAAGTTTATTAGAATGAGTGTGGATGAGGCTATTGCAAGAGAACATAACAAATGGAAGGGATGGCAGTGTAGTGCCGGAGTGCGTGGACTTTATATAGATTATGATGGTAATATATGGAATGGCAACTGTGCCAGTAGTCATAGAAATAGTACTGCACATCATGATACAACTGTAGAAGGATGGAGGGTTGAGCGTGAAAGAATATTTGGTTCTTATCCGCATATTGAATGGTATAATGAAAATACAATAGGTGGTTGGCCGTTGCCTAAGAACGGTTGGGAAACATGCGAACAACATATTAAACTACAAGATGCATTAAAAGAAGCAGAAGAAACTTTTTTCAAGAATTTAGGAAAGAATATACAAACAGATAATATTGATACAACTGCAAGTGCATGGAAATGGGAAAGTACATTAGATGACATACCGAAAAATTGGGGGTTGTTAGGCAATATTCGTGAAGGTATTGATATACCTGAAAATTATACAGTTTGTCCTTTTAAGAGTTGTGGCTGCGGTGCGGATGTAATTTTAAGTAAAGCAAAAACCGTAGAACATATGAAGTTACTGGATGTGACACATAATCAATATGATGGCACTAAACGTGGTGGCAAGAATTATCTCACTGATAATATAGATGAAAGCGTTGGAGTAGAAATGAACTTTCCTATTCCATATCAAATCTTATGGGACATTGGAAGACGATGTAATTATGCATGTGACTATTGTTGGCCGGCAGTTCATAGTAATACTGAAAAGTTTCCATCATATGAAACTGTTATAAATACTATCGATATGATTATCGATAATTGGGGCAACGGCGAACAAATCAGATGGAATTTTGGTGGAGGTGAACCTACAATGCATCCGCAATTCATTGACATTTTAAAATATTTAAAGTCTCGAAATCAATGGATATTGGTAACTACAAATGGCAGTCGAAGTACAAAATTCTGGAGTGAAGCAATAAAATATATTAATAGTGTTAATATGAGTGCACATTTTGCTAGTATGGATCTATACCGAGGCAACGAAGAAAGATTCATTGAAAATTGTAAAATAATTATGGATCATCATGATAAAGTTGACGAAGATAATTGGCTTGAGATAAAACTAATGACCCCACCAGGATTTCTAGAAAGAGCAGAAACAATGCGTGATAAAATACTCAATATTTCACAGTGGCATACGCCTGGTGCAAACGGACGCATGAAGGGCTCACTTAGTTTAGTTCCTATTCGTGATATAAATAATTCGGAATCTCTTGTAAATTACAGTGATAATGAAATAGAATTTTTTAAGGAACAGTAGATGGTAGATTTAATTAATAAAAACATGTTTAATTTAGATAGTAGTATAAGACGTACTGCAGCCGAACGTATTGCTATGGTAGAACATGAAGATTGTCCACTAAATGTGTTAGAATCAGTTGCTCAGTTTGACACGGATCCGATAGTATTATATGCTGTGTTGAATACTGATCGTTGCAATGATGATATAGAAAAATTGATATATAAAAATAGTAATATTGATTTTGCTGCATGGTTAAAAGAATTTAAAAAATTAGAGGCTTCTAAACCTAAACAAGTAGATAAATCCCACCCAATGCATAAAACATTTTGTAGTATTCCTTGGGTTCATGCTGGAACAAATGCAAACGGTACAATCAGAGCGTGTTGCCAAATGATTTTTAATGATTCACTATCAAATGTAGGATTGATAAAAAAAGATGACGGTAGATTACTAAACTACAATGACAACATTTCGGAGCATCGTAATGCAAAGTTGTGGAAAACAGTCAGAAGTGACATGCTTAAAGGAAAACGAAGTTCTGTTTGTAAACTATGTTGGGAAGAAGAAGATTCATCCGATACAAATATACCGTCTTCTAGGCGCGCATATGCCAATCAATCATTTCCAGATACAATGGCAAAAGCACTTGATATGACAGATGAAGACGGTACGATATCCCATGCTGACTTTCCTATTGAATGGTGGGATTTGAGATTTGGCAATAAGTGTAATCTAAAATGTAGAACTTGTGGCCCATCAAATAGTGACTTGTGGTATAAAGATTATAAATCTATTCAAGAAGACGATGGCAACACTAATATTATAATTGATTTAGACGGCGAAAAAGCTGCAATTATAACAAATAAAAAAGGACAACTTGAAATACCACATATGAAAAGTTGGTACGAAGATTCTAGATTATGGAGCGATATTAATAATAATATTACTGATATTAAACGAATTTACTTTACTGGTGGCGAACCTACCATCAATCATAAACATAAAGAACTTTTAGAAAATATAATAGATGCTGGACATTCCAAGAATGTTACCTTAGAATATAACACTAATGCAGCAGCAAGTACTAAAAGTTATTTTAAATTATGGAAACAATTTAAAGATGTTTCATTGGGACTTAGTTTAGACGGGATGTATAGTCATTTTGAATATATCCGACATCCTGGTAAGTGGAATAAAACTGAACGCATTCTCAATGAGATTGATACTGCGACAGGACTAGACAACTTAACAGGCAAAATAACTCTTACATGTAGTGTAATGAATGTATTTCATTTACCGGATTTTATGTATTGGATGAAGGAACAAAATTATACTAGACTTAACAATGAAATTCATGTACATTTGGTTTACGGACCTGAAGAATATAGTATACACCATTTACCCGACAGGCTAAAGCAAGAGGTTGATGAATTATATAATAGATTTATCAGTCATATATGGAAACGTTGGCCTGATGCAAGATGTACTACGCATGGTATGTTATGGTGTGAAATTACTGAACATTCATTACGTCAAGTATTAGCGCAAATGTGGAGTAAAGAACCAGATAGTAAAATTTGGAATAAATTTAAAGAAACAACTATAAAATTAGATAAGTTACGAAACGAAGATTGGAAAGAAAGTTTACCTGACCTAGCAGGCGCCATAGAGAGAATGAATAATGCCGAACAAAGAAAACAAAGAACAAAACTTGCAGACTACTCCAACAAAAAATCTAAAGCGCACAAAATTTAATTTTGATAGTGAAGATAGAGATCAAATTGTTCTGAGTGTTATTCAGCATGAAGAAGAAATGCGGCATGCTAATAGTCATCTTGGCAAACTAGACAATCCGGATGTTGAAAAGAAATATATACCGTGGTCACTACAACACGAATCAGATATTAAATATCAATATTGGAGTTCCCTAAACAAACCACTTGCTGATAGTAAAATATCATTTGTTGTATGTCCTGCATGGGGTGTTGTCTTCCCCCCATATAATGCTGCACGATTATCTGCGTTGCTTCGACATAACGGATATGAAGTTAATGTACATGATACAAATATAAAAGCATATCATCATCTTAAAAGAATGTTAAATTATGATCCGTGGGATGCAATTTATTGGGATCATTGGCAGGTCCCTAATTATGATAATTATATTAGAGATGCACTCAAACCGTTACTTGATGAAACTATACAGCAGATAATTGCTGATGGTTCTCAATTTGTTGGATTTAGTATGTATGCAACCAATCTTCTACCTACCTCATATATGATGAAAGAATTAAAAAGATTAGCACCTGAGATATGCATAATAATAGGTGGTCCAGAATCCTTTCAAGACTGGCTAGATGATAGAGATCCTAATCCCGAGCATCGTCACCTCGAGCATTTGGTTGATATAATAAATTCATTTGATGTTCGTATTATAGGCGAAGGAGAAGAAATGCTTTTAGGCTTTTTAGACAATCATCGTGACTATCCAATAGCAGAAGGCCCTTATGATTTTGGCGGGGTCAAAAGCAGATTAGACCTTAATCAACTGCCATTTCCAGATTACAGTGACTATAATCTCAATGAATATACTACGCAGGGTGGAGTAAGTATAGAAACTAGCAGAGGTTGTATTGCATTGTGTAGTTTCTGCAGTGAGACGCATTTTTGGAAATTTCGATCACGTGACAGTCATAATGTTATTGATGAAATGCAGCATCAAATTGATACATATGGAACAAATAGATTTTGGTTTGTTGATAGTTTAGTTAACGGCAACTTGAAAAGTTTTAGAGACTTAGTGGACCAAATCATTGAAAGAAAAATGGATATACGATGGAATAGTTATGCAAGGTGTGACGGTAGAATGGATTTGGATTTCTTTCATAAAATTAAAGCAAGTGGCTGTAGTCTATTAAGTTTTGGAGTTGAAAGTGGAAGCGAAAAAGTATTAGACGAAATGAAGAAGAAAATTAAAGTTTGGGAAATAGAAGACAATCTGCGTGACGCCAGAATTGCAAATATTGAAAATCATGTAAACTGGGTAATAGGTTTTCCTACTGAAACTACTGCCGATTGGTGTCATAGCCTACATGTATTATATAATACTAGAAATTGGGTAACTGTTATTAGCCCTGGTATGACTTGTGGCGATGCACCTCTTAGTGATATGAATAAGAATTGGAAAGACTATAATATAGCATGGAATGAAAAGCCGTGGGATAATAAATTTATGAGTAATTGGTATACCCATGGATATGAAAATACCGTCCTGCATCGTGCAATTAGATTAAAATACGTGAACCAATGGCTATCTATGTGTGTTAATGAAGCAGAAGGCTCAGTAATCAATGCCCAGAGCCGCCCCGGATTTGATAAGTTTGTAGATTTTAAATGGAATAATCCAGGAAAATATGTAGATTATATTCCGCAACAGGACAAGCAAGATTTTAATAAATTCAAGCATGACCACATACAAGTTCAATTTGCTGCAAGTTTAGCAAACGAAAATCTACCTCATATGTGGATTATGTATAAAGCGTTTGGTGGTCATAGTTTTAAAATGATATGGGATCCAGAATTAGATATGGAAGAATTTGGTATGAACCTTGCCACAATGTTATCGGGTGAAGCATCATGGAATGTCAATGACAACGGAGATTATGAATTTAAATGCTGGTATAAGTTTGAACACGTTGCACAGAATGATGATAAAACGATAGAACATTATGAAATAAAAAGAGAAGACATGTCATTCGAAAAACAAGTATTTGAAGCATCTGGTAATATATCAGAATTTGATGGGATTACTCTACATAATGAATGATGAAAATAAATTATTTAATGATATTTTTCTAAACAGAAGAGATGATGATGTAGATTATGCATTATTATCTCATCCCTCGCATAGTTGGAGAACTGTAGCACAGCCAACATACGCAGATTGGCTACAGGTATTGGATGAATTTACCTTACTAGATTGTTTTATTGATGCAAGGAAATATAATATGAGTTACTTGTGGAATTTGGGTAATCTTCAAGAAAAGTATCATAGTATACCTAGTGGTAATGGAGTGTTAACTGGATTAAGTTTTCTTAAAGACCTTGAAATAATTGATACCCTCGACCAGGAAGATTACAATAATCTATTCAGTCGTTTTTTAAGACTTGTATTGTTAGCATCTGAATTAGTTAATACCGAAGTCAAGTCGCCACCAGTCTTGAGTAATATTGTCCATAACACTATTCATCCAGGCAGTACGTTAGCACAAGCACACCAGATAATAGATAAGCCGCTACGAGTTATAGTAATGATACCCAAAGATAATAGTCGTATTAACATACCAATTAATACTATTGATGTTAATAAATATATAACTACCATATCACAACTAGAATCTAGTTATGATGGAAAACTGTTGGGATTCATTGAAAAAATCGAAGGGTTAGTATCTCATTTGCATCTTTATAGTTATCATGATGGTTGGAGTCAGCCTGATCAGCGAGGATATGTAAGAGATCCGGACTTTGACTTAGTACGATTTGCAGAAAATTGCAATGTCATATTACCGGATGATAGTGATACAGTACGTGTCACATTCCCTGGTATGAAAAAAGAAACAAAATTTAAAATAACGGATGACCCGATATTGGTTCGCAGATTATTAGAATATGGTAACAATAATTGTTTTATAGAAAGATATTAAAATGGGATTTGTAGGAGTAACAAATTACAAAAAGACAAGTGATCGACTACCAGGTAAGCATCACAATATATTTGATGGTGACAAAACACTGGTAGACATTAAACTAGAACAATTATTCGCAGCAGGAGCAGAACACGTTTACATAAGTACAGATGATAAAGAAGTTTCAGATACTGAAAATGTAACTTATATTCACCGAGATGCGAAGTATTGTAATAATGTTACAAGATTTTCATATGTACTAGAGCAAATATATAATGATGTTCCAGTTGACGATAACCAAGATGTTGTTTATACTTTTGTGTGTTGTCCATTATTTAATCGTTATAAAGAATTATATGATGCCTATATATATAGTGGTAAAAATCAAATAGCAGTACATGCAAGTACTCATTATTATTTGGATGTGAATAAGCGTCCTATTAACTTTTCATTCGGTTTATGGCACCCATATAGCCAGGGCATTGATCCAGTATATATGTTCCCTTATGCAGGGACAGTGTGTAAAATGCAAGACTTGCGTGAAGCTAAATATATGATACCTCTGGAGTTTGAATATTTTACTATGAACCAATTTGAAGCAATTGACATTGATGTGCGTGAAGAATTTGAATTAGCACAGACTTTATATAGGTATTACAAATGAAGAATTATAAACAATTTGTTCTATTAGCACATCCAAGATCTGGATCAACGTATTTGATGTATTTGTTACAGCGTTATTTTAACATGCGATTTTATCCTAGATTTCGCCACAGCGGACCTGATTTTGGTGGCAACTTTGTGTTTACTAACGACTTAATTACAGATGTAGATTGGAATCCAGGAGAAGTAAAAAATTATAGAGATGTGACTACTACTAACACTGTAGTAAAGAGTTTATATGATTATAACGAAAAAGATATATATACTGTTTGGAAAATAATAATAAATGACTTAATGTTTGAAATGGACTATCAAACTATACGTGACACTACTAATTTATTTTCTATTGGTAGAAAAAATTGGAAACATACAGTAATTTCATTTTTAAAAAGTAAACAGACAGGAGTATGGAATGTTATACACGAAATTGATATACAAGAATTTGACCATCTCAGTGTAGAAGTAAAAGATATAATTTATATCTGTAAATTAATTAGTCATTGGTACAATTTAACAAAAAAATATGAAGTAACTAATATTTGGTACGAAGACTTAATATTTACAACAAAAGACTTGGAAATTTTTGGATTGGATTATGACAATTTACATGAACAATATGATGCAAATACCCTCCTGGATAATTCAAATTTGGATTCCAAAAAAGTTACAAAACTAAGTGAGTATGAGATGTTCGATGAAATGCTAAAAAGTAAAAACATTCATATTGATGAATTATTACGAATAACTAATCTACCTGTTAATGAAAAAAATAAAAATTTGTTGATAGATATATGAATTTTAGAAAAAAACTTAGAAACCTATATTTTTACCAGCGAAAGTGTTAGAAATGAAGTTTGAACTGTACGCACGTGGAATATATCCAGATTTTGGAAGAAAAGTAACGAGCAAAGATATATTAATAGAACAAAAGACATCGCACGGTAAATTCAGTAATAATAGAAATGACGAAGAGAGAACTATCGAATCAGTTCTAAAACATGAACAATCATATAAAGATAAATTGAAAGAAATTTTTACAATTGGCATTGACAACTACACTGTAGATGAATTTTGTAAATGGAAATATAGTTACAATAATTATGACTTCCGAAGCAGTTTCGATTATACAAAAAATAATACACAAAATGAAATATGGTGCTTTGGTTGTAGTTTTACTGAAGGTATAGGGGTACCCGAAAATAGAAGATGGACAAATCAATTACAGAACTATACGGAACGAAAAGTAATTAATTATGGACTTAGTGGTACTGGTATAAACACTGCTTATAGAATTTTATTAAATTGGATAAAACATGTTGATTACCCTCCTAGTGATATTATAAATCTTGGATTCTTTGAGGGAAGAGCGGAACATAAAAGAACGTATGATGGGAATACTTTTTATAGACCATTAATGATCGATACATTGGATGATCTAAAGAAACGCAATAATGATTTGGGAACACTGAAATTTAAAATAAGTGAACATGGATATTCTTTTAAAGAAATTCAAACGTACCTACTACAAGAATCTGACAAGTATGATTTTTATCATAATAGTATAAAAGATATATGCAGGAATTATAATATTAACTATAATATAGAAAAGCCATGGTTTATTGACGCTAGTGAACCTTTTTGTAAATATGGGGCTGGCAGAGATTTGGCTCCTTTGAATTTAAAATCAGATATATCAATCAATGATATATTTTTACCAGATAATGAAAATATATATCATGACTTTAATAATTGGGTTTTACATCCTAGTCCTGTCTATCATAAAAAGATAGCGCATCATTTTTCTAATTGTATTGATTTATAAATTCTTATTACTTCACGTAATTCAATCTGGTCTCTTTAATATCAGAATTGCCCCAAACAGTGCCGCAATCTTTAACTTTTGCAGTGATACTAAAAATTCCAGTCATTTCTGATAAATCATCTTTAGTAGTAAAGAATGAAACGCGATTACCATCGGAAGTAATAGCATTTACATTCCATCCAGCCCAGGCAGTTGCCTGACGTTTGGAAACAATCTCAATATCTATAGTAACTTTATCACCTTTACTTCCAACGTATTCAGACCCAACCGAACGTTCTTCTAAATTCTTTTTATTAGTATCACGTTTTACATATTCAGGAATAAAAGCGATAATACCCATATGCTTTTGAATATATAATTCATCATCATTTTCTGCCAAAAATTCATGAATACTGGTTTCAAAATCGTTCATATTATCACCGAGAACTTTGAACATAAATTCCATATTCAGATTATCAAGCATTGATTGTGCGGCATTCAATAACTCAGTATCTTCTAGAATATTTGGAACTACCTCTTCTAATGTTTGAATAACATGTCGATTGCTTTCTTTAATACGTGTGTATCGTTGGACTTTTTCACCATCTTCGATTCTAGTAACAAAGTCTGACTTTCCGCCACGTTTTAAATATTCGCCGTTAATACGTTGTGCTGCAATTGCCAAAGCAAGAACTTCTTGTTTTGTTTTTGGTTTAATATAAGCACCATTTTCTTTTAATTCGGGATTACAAAATTTAATAGGATCAATCATTGTATATTCTCCACCATATCAGCCGCACGATCAAAATATTCAGAATATGTTTCTCCGTCTAAGAGAACTTGCCACTTTTCGAAAAGATCGCTATCGACAAAATTCCAATCAATTTCACCGCTTTCTTTTTTGTTTTCTGATCTATAGGTTAGATTAATCATATCATTGCAAAACCAAGCGAATGTAGCATCCATTATACTGCCTCCACTTTGTAACTACGAACTTCAGCCCATTCACCACTGTTACTAAGACTGGAATGTAATGCACGTGCATTTTCATATGTTAACCCACTGACATGCATACTGTCTGCATTTTCACCAAAGTTCTTCGCTGCTACTGACCACATAATGTTCTCCTTAACTATCTAACTTATGCACTCTTTATATAGTGATTCGTAATGATTGTCAAGATTTAATACAACCATTCCTGTAGTTTTTCGTAAACAAACGAATAGTCATTGTTGATTACGTCAAGTTCTTCTTCTGTGGCTTCAACGCCATTGATAACAGCAGATTCAATATACGCATCGCAGAACTTAGGATAGTCTGCCATGTCAACGCCTTCAAATTCAATATCAGTTACTTTTGTGAAATCTATAATATTCATATTATCTTCTCTTTCTTTTGATTACTTAACTAGTATAAAGTGATTCGTCGGGGTTGTCAATATTCTTTTTCAATGACATTAATTTATTCTCACTACTTTTATATTATCTAAATTGGCGCCAGTATATTTACTAGCACTGCCACCCGTCATAAATGCCTTTTCTCGGGCTGAGTATTCAGTCATTGCATATTGATATCCAAGAAAGATATCATTGTAGAATATTTGCCAAGTATAAATCATAAAACCCGTCTTCAACTATATTTTTCTACATGAACAACAAATCCAACTTGACGATTTGGATCGTCAGCGTCATGGCCACTATCGTGCGCAAATGGTCCACGGATGTATGTGTCGCGGTCTGGCCGCCCAGTTTCTTTTGTATTGAAACCTTTGATATACGAAAGAGCCTCTTCTTTTGTTTTGAAGAAATAACTGTTTTTCTTGTGCATGATGATTTCCTATCTAACTTATACATTCTTTATAAAGTGATTCGTCTATAATGTCAACCTTTTTCTCAAGATAAATAACTACGAATATAATAAAGAAGGATGTATAAAAAATGTTATATGCGAATGGATGTAGTTTTACATATGGTACTGGACTAGCAAATAAAGAAACTGCTTGGCCATATGAATTGGCTGAACTATTAGGATTTGATAGACAAGAGACGAAAACAGAAGCGGATCGAGGAGTTTCTAATTTTTATATTGTTCGTACAGCAATTAAAACAATAAGTGATATGCTTGCCAATGGTGAACGTCCGTTTGTTGCTATTGGATTAACAACTCCAAATAGAAAAGAACATTTTATTGAAGATAAAAATTTATTGATACACAATATACCTGCGATTGAATATCATGGTAATATAAGACTTGATGCTAATACAAATGATGATTTAAAGAAACTAAATGAATTATACATGAAGCATTTTTGGTCACCAGTGTATGATTTTCATCAGTATCTTATCAATGTTATTACACTTCAGAACTTTTTAAAAAATGCAGAACTAGAATATGTATTATTTAACTCTTTAAATCTAACTCCTAATCTTATTGATCCCACTAGATTTTCAGAAATATGCAAGACCTATGAGATGGAAAATGTTATGAAACAAATAGATATGCAATACCTATATGAAGACCAGACATTTTTTACTTATATGTATGATTTGAATCTATATTATGACATAGAGGGAGATGAAAAATTTTTACATCCCAATGATGTAGCACATAAAGATTGGGCTAAAATTATATTCGATGATATTGAACGTACAAGATCGGGAAATGGATAATGTATATATATTGTATATCTGATGGAGCAGAATTGTGTAAATTTGGATTTAGTAATAATCCAGAAAAAAGACTCAAAACACTACAAACTGGAAATGCAAAAAAACTCAATATTATTGAAACAATTCATATAGATGGTGATGTTGTTAAATTGGAGAAAAAACTACACCGGGAATATGCACATCGTCGCGTACATGGTGAATGGTTTAATGCTACTCCAGAAGAAGGAAAAGAAATGCTAACCTGGTTTGAAATACATTACATTAATTGAGAATTATTATGGGAATTAAGACTATTTTTGAAATATTAGATGCGTGGCATACTGAACGCAAGAGACACGATGACAAAACGTTTAAGCAATGGCTCAAACATGTCGGTGGATTGTGGACATCTAAAGAAGAATGGAAAAAAATAGGCAGATTAGAAACTTGGAAGCCAGTAGTTGAAGATACTGGAAAAGGTATAGGCAAAATGTTTATAGTAAAAGTTCTCACTGTAATAATATTAATAATACTAGTAAATATAGGAATAGAATAAGAATGAAAAAAATATGGCAAATAATAATTTATCCTTATACAATGTATAAAGAGAAAAAACGATTAAAAAAACGTTTAGCAGAACTACGTAAGCGTGATCCGTTTATATATAAATGATTGTATTAGGTATATCAGGTGCATTAAACCATGATGCTGCGGTCAGCGTCATTAAAGACAGTGAAATTTTATTCGCTAGTCATAGTGAACGCTATTCTAAAATTAAAAATGATCCTAACTTGAATGCAGAAATAATTCAAGAAGCCCTCTCGTATGGTACGCCTGATGTAATAGCGTGGTATGAACGTCCATATGTAAAAAAGTGGAGACAATTTGTTGCTGGCCAATATTCGTTAGCATTTGATATGAACGAACTGCCGAAACGTTATTTAAAATCATTTTCACAACTTCGAAACATTCCGATAATATATCAATCGCATCATTATACCCACGCTGCAAGTGGATATTTTACTAGTCCGTTTAATAATGCTGTTGTAGTAGTAATTGATAGTATAGGTGAATTAGAAACATTAACTATATGGAAAGGTAATTGTAATAATCTAGAAAAAATTTATTCACAAGTTTATCCTGATAGTATTGGTTTATTTTACAGTGCGATGACAGCAAGATTGGGTTTAAAACCACAAGAAGATGAGTATATACTTATGGGTATGGCGGCATATGGAGACATTACCAGACAGGTAAGAGGCAAAACGATAGTAAATCACATGTATGATAAATTTGGAATAAAATTAAATGATCATACGAGTAAATTTTATCATATTGTTAATTTTAAAAAAAATCTACACAGAGGATGTAATGATTTTCTATCTGAGTTAACGAGTGAACAAGACAAATTTGATATCGCGGCAGCAACACAACATATATATACGCAGATGTTAGTCAAAATAATAGAATACGCCCGTAAAAACACAAAATGTGAAAACTTGGTACTGATGGGAGGATGTGCACTTAACTGTAGTGCTAATAGTTCTATCACTGATAGATTTAAAAATATATGGATTATGCCTAATCCTGGTGATGCTGGCAGTTGTATTGGAGCAAGTGGATCTTTATTTTTTAATAAGAGAACTAAATTACATACTCCGTATCTGGGACATAATATTGCGGGTTCTTATCCTGTTAAACGTGCCCTAAAAGCATTGCTAGATGGTGAAATAATTGGCATCGCTAACGGACGCGCGGAGTTTGGTCCAAGAGCATTAGGTAATCGCACACTTACAGCAGATCCACGTGGAGATACTATTAAAGATAGAATGAATAATATTAAGCATAGACAGAAATTTCGTCCATTTGCTCCTATGATATTAGAAGAAGATGTACACGATTATTTTGACATGCCAGAAAACATTATAGAATCTCCGTATATGCAGTTTGTTGCTAAATGCAAATATCCAGAAAAGTTTCCGGCTATTGTGCATATAGATGGCACTTCAAGGGTACAAACAGTAAACAAGAGCCAACATGCTGGATTGTATGAATTATTAACTGAATTTAAAAAGAACACTGGATGTCCAATGTTAGTTAATACATCATTGAATATAAAAGGACAACCTATAGTCAATGATATAAATGATGCCCGAGAATTTTCTAATCATTATGGAATAAAAGTCTTTACACACGATGATTAATATGATATAATAATAATAATTAATGGGATATCAATGGCATACGATTGTTTTTATATAATAGATGACTTACACGTTCAAGTGATTGAACAATATAAAAAAGTCAAGGAAAAGATTCCAAATGTACAGATTGTTAAAACAAATAATAATGTACATGATTTACACAAAGAAATAAAAAAGCACGTTAATACTCAGTACTATTGGATAATCGATAATCAAATAAATTTAACGGACTTTGATTGGAACTTCCGACCTTCTGAATGGGATAATAATTTATCACATATTTGGAGCGGCGATACAGGTATAAGAAATGAACACGGCCACGATATAGGCATTAGATTGTTACATAAAAATCATGATGTAGACAATATTGAAAATGATTTATATCTATTATCTGGTGAATATATTAAACACGATCTCTGTGGTGTTAATTCTAATATTAAACTGTACGATATAATTTATTTAAGTTATGATGAAGAGTTTGCTGATGAAAATTATCAAACAATATTAGAACGTTTTCCATATGCAAAGCGTGTCCACGGTGTTACTGGAATTTTTAATGCACACAAAAAAGCAGCAATGATTGCCGAAACTGATATGTTTTACGTAATAGATGCAGATGCTATTATTTCTCCAGATTTTAATTTTGATTATTATGCACCCATATGGGATCGTACAGTCGTGCATGCATGGCATTCAATTAATCCTATCAATGACTTGGTGTATGGATATGGCGGTGTTAAATTATTTCCAACAGCATTACTGAGAAATGCAACTGATTGGAATATAGATTTTACTACTAGTATATCAGAACATTTTAAGTTAATGCCGGATATATCTAATGTGACTAAGTTTAACACCGATCCATTTAATGCTTGGAAAAGTGCGTTCAGGGAATGTACTAAGTTGTCGAGTAAGACCATTAAGGGACAAGTAGATACAGAAACAAATGAACGATTGTTTACTTGGACAGCGATAGGAAAAAACAAAAAATTTGGCGAATACGCCATTGCTGGTGCGATTGCAGGCCGAAAATATGGTGAAGAAAATAAAGAAAACATCATAGAATTAAATAAAATAAATGATTATAATTGGCTAAAAGAAAGGTTTGATAGATATTATGAGTAGTGTCAGAAACAAAAGAGCAGCAAGAAGAAAAACAAATACACTCAAAACAAACTCAGTTGTGTATGATGAATTGAATAACAACACAAATCCAACACTTATAATTGAAGAAACAAATGAAATTGTATCTGATCCTGATGTTATAATATCTACAAATTCAAAAATACAGAAGTATGATTATCAGTACATGAGTAATTTGTATACAGAAGATAATACTTCACAGCAGCTTGGTAACTATAGGTGTGCAATGGATTATCTTGCTTATCATAGTATAAATGTTTCTCAGAGTGGCATGATGATACGCAGAATTAAAGATTTGATTTATGATTTTCCTAATTTTGACATGTCATCCTATCTTACTGACGTTAATGGTACTATAAACAGTTGGATAATATCCCAGATGACAAATATATTTGCAGCAAAGTATCTAGGGACAATTTATATCTTAGATGGTGGCATTGGATTATTAGGTACAAGCTTTTTGGATAGTTCGTTAATATTTCAAAATATTCGTAGTTTTGATTTAAACCCATCCGGCCAATTCATGGCAGATTCGATGATGAAAGATAAATTGCTAGAAGATTGGAACTTTAAATCTGCCACACAAGATATATTTAATATAAATTACATTAGTAACACATTTATTACTACTTTACCGGATGGCAGTTTGAGTAATCCATTTGATGAAATTCCTAATGTTATAATTAATACTAATATTAGCAATATTGAACACTATGAAGATTGGTGGAGAATGGTTCCAACGACACGATATGTTGTATTAGTTGGCAGTAGCAGTGATGATTCATGTAGACCATTCACTAGCTCAATAGCATTTAATCGCAAGTTTCAGTTAACAACAGAACTATATTCCGGTGTACAAAAAATAAATGGGATAAATTATTATATGAAAATCGGTATTAAGTAAATGCTCAAAACATTTGAATTATTAGATAGATTTGAACTACTATATCCTACTAATAGTAACCTTGCTGATTTACGCAGAGCATATATTGATCAAGATATTTCAAGTATTTTTAGATTGCTGCCAGCCGCAATAAACGGAGAACTAGAAGACTTGCGCAGAGCAGTGCTTGAACAAAATCTGCACAGTATTTTTAGACTTACGGACGACGAGGACTTGCGTAAACTTATACTAGAAGACAACACTTGGAAGTTGTGGCCAGTATTAGATCGTTATGTTGATACACAATTTACAGCAGCGTTCAAAAGTTTTTTTGTTAACAATACCGAAATATGGAATGACTGTTTCAGTCGAGGACAGTTGCGAAGTAAACTTTGGTTAGTACATGAACTTAAAAAGTGTAATGTAGATTTAGGTACTGTTTTCTTATGTGCAGGATGGTACGCTACTCTTGCAACCATGCTGTTTGAAAGCGACATTAAAGTAGACAAAATCCGCAGTTTTGACATTGACGAAACTTGTGTAGACATTGCAGAAGTTTTTAATAATCCTTGGTTTTCGAATCAATGGAAGTTTAAAAGCATAACAGCAGACATACTAGATATTGATTATACTCAACATACTTGGCAATGTTGGAGTAAAACGAACAATCGTATGAGTTATCCTATTGTAGATTCTCCTGACACTATAATTAATACTAGTTGCGAACATATTGCGAACTTTGCAGCGTGGTATGATCTAATACCAGATGGTAAACTAGTTATACTACAAAGCAATAACTTTTTTGAAGTAGAGGAACATGTCAATTGTATAAATAACATTGCAGAGTTTGTAGTAATGGCGCCTATGCAAAATATATTATATAGTGGTGAATTAAAACTTGATAAGTATAAGCGATTTATGATAATAGGATATAAGTAAATATTACTTTAAAAGTTGAATTTATAATGGGAAAATAGATGCTATTTAAAAACACACAAGATGACTATACAATGAGTATAGATTCTAACATTACTAAAATAGGATTAAAAATATCAGGCGGGGCAGATAGTGCATTAGTAGCCTATATGTTGGCCAAATATGCAGAAGCGGAACGTCCAGATTTAAAAATTTATCCTATAACTGGAGTGAGTGAAAAAAAACCATTTCAGGAAATATTTTCTAAACAGGTTATATCAAAAATTGAATCGCTTGTCAACTATACCTTTAGTACTCATATCGCTGGGCCAGTAAGGAGTGATACAAACTATGTTAAAGACCAAGACATTTTGGTAATCAATGCTTACAAATCATATGGTTTACAGTCCCACTATGCTGGAATAACTGCTAACCCTAGCGCAGAGCAAGCACCTGAACTAGTAGATCCTAGCGAATTTAATTCAGCATGGTATAATGAACGTCAACGTGGCAAAGAAAAAAAATCTTATACTAATGGATTTAGTACACGCCCGTTGATCAATACTGATAAAAAAGGTGTGTGTGAACATTATGTTACATTGGGAATATTAGAGGAAATATTCCCATTGACTAGAAGTTGTGAAATTCACACCACTGATTTTACACATCACTGTGGCAAATGTTGGTTTTGTAAAGAAAGACAATGGGGATTTGGTAGACTTGTATAGATATAGTAACATAAAACAAGTTCATCTAGAAATAACTCAACGTTGCCAAGCAGCGTGTCCTATGTGTGATCGAAATGAAAACGGTGGGGTTGACAATAGACATATTACTAATGCAGAACTATCAATAGACGATTGTAAAAAGATATTCTCTCCGGAGTTTATAGGACAATTAGACGCTATGTATATGTGTGGCAATCTTGGTGATCCCATTGTTGCTAGAGATACATTAGAAGTATTTAAATACTTTAGAGAACATAATTCTACAATGTGGCTAAGTATGAATACAAATGCCGGTGCAAAGAATTCAGAATGGTGGGAAGAATTGGCCGGTGTTATTAATAATAAAGGTGCAGTAATATTTAGTGTTGATGGTCTCCGTGATACTAATCATCTTTATAGACAAAATGTTGTTTGGGATAATGTAGAACGTAATATGCGTACATTTATTTCTGCCGGTGGTAGAGCGAGATGGGATTTTTTGATATTCCAACACAATGAACATCAGGTTGCAGAAGCAGAAGCACTTGCTATTGAATGGGGATGTGAAAAGTTTCAAAAGAAAAAATCTGGAAGATTTATAGTTGCAAGTGGTGAAACATCTAAAGAGACACATCAGGCTCAAAATCGCAAGGGTGAAAAAACAACAATGATTGCGAAACCAAAAAGTATTGATAATCAGAATATTGCATTATTAAAACAAAAAGAAATAGAAAAATCTTATGGGTCAATGAGAGACTATTATGATAAGTGTTCTATTAAATGTAAGGCAGTAGAAAAGAATGAGATTTTTGTTACTGCTGAGGGATTATTAATGCCATGTTGTTGGACTGCTGGACGTATGTATAAATGGTGGCATAAAGATTATCGTGTAGAGCAGATTTGGGATCACATTGATTCATCTGGTGGTAAAGATGGAATTAATGTTATTACCAATGATATAAAAAATGTTATGGATGGTACATTATTAAATAGCATTACAGACAGTTGGAGTAAATCTAGTTTAAGTGACGGTAAGTTGGGAGTATGCGCAATGAAGTGTGGATCCGAATTTGATCCGTTTAAGGAACAATTCAGATGACAAAAGATGAATATGATTATTTTGAACCCGCGTCAGAAAATGCAATAATCATTGATTGGGCTGCAGGAAACACTTGTAATTTTCAATGCTCTTACTGTGATCCAGCATGTTGGGATGGCGGAGTTCCCTGGCATGATTTTGATGATTGTGTTAGGTTCATTGATTTTATATGGGAAAAAATATGTGTCCCACAGAAAAAAATAATGTTTTTTAATTTTCATGGTGGTGAGCCTGCATTATGGCCAGAGGTGGATAAAGTTTGTGAGTATATTAAAAATATAAATGAAAATAATATAATCCGATTATTAACTAACGGCACACGCGGCACAAAATGGTGGACTGATAGAGCACATTTATTCGATTTGCTTATTGTAAGTATTCATGAGGGGCAGACCAAAAAAGAAAAGATTGTTGAAAAATTTAATCAAGTTCAACAATCGGGTATAAATATATCATTGCATGTTATGATGGATATTGCACAATTTGATGGGTGTGTTGCCACATATAAATATTTGTATGATAATTTAACCCATAATATTAGTTTACAATACAAGCCTGTTAGAATATCAATACGGAAGCATGACTTACAACCGTACACAGATGTACAATTAGCAACAATGAATTCTTTGCAGACATTACACGGAACACCAAATAAAAAACAACAAAGCATAATGCAGTGGAGAAAAGACGGAGAAGAACCAGTAAAAATTAAAAGTATAGAAAATGAAATACTATTACCAAAACTAAATGATTGGAAAGATTGGTATTGTTATATGGGAGTTGAAACACTGGTAGTTCAACATAATGGTTGGATTAAACCAGGTAGCCAGTGTTTTAAGAACTTAAAATATGGTAATATTAGGGATAAAAATTATAGTATTCCATTACTACCAGTAAAATGTAAGTGGAACTTATGTGGTTGTCTGACTGATTTACAAACAACTAAGATTAAAAATATGAAAAAAGGAGATAAGTACATTGACACAGATGTATCTACCGGAGCCTACACGATTACAACTAGAGATTAGTAGTATGTGTAATGCGCTGTGTTTCGGCTGTGCACGTACCAATCATCTAAATTTCAATGATAAGATGCCAACTATTCCAGATAAAAAGATCCTACAACTAGATGTGATTGAAAAATTCTTAAATGAGTTTGAGACAGTTACAGATTTGGACTTTTGTGGAACAGTTGATGATCCTTTCATGCATCCTCAATTTAATGATATTCTTAGGTTAGCACTGAAATGTGGAATAAAAAAAGTTTGGATACATACTAATGGTAGTATTAGAAATCCAAGTTACTGGGCTGAAACTGCTGAAATACTACAACAGTTTGACCGGCACCAATTGAAATTTAGTATAGATGGTTTACACGATACCAATCATTTATATAGACAAAGAACTAATTTTAATCGAATTATGGAAAATGCAGAATCTTTCATTCACGCGGGCGGAGATGCGGGCTGGCAATATTTGGTATTTCCATGGAACAAACATCAAGTTGAAGAAGCAAGTGAGAAAAGCAAGCAGATGGGATTTAAGAATTTCATACATAGGTTAGACCGAAGTATGATATCTGAGAATAATTGGGAAATAGAAGACATACAGAGGCTACAGGCGGAAGATAAACAATATAATAATTCAAGCCCAGACGATCTTGATAAGTTTTTTATATCAAAGAAAAGTGTTGAAAACGATCCAATTGATTGTTTCTTTCAAAGACAAAAAATGTATTTTATTGATTTCAATGCGCGTCTGTGGCCTTGCTGTTTTATTAGAAATACTGAATTCGGCGGTCATAATACACATTGGCATCAGGTAAGTAAAACTATGTATAGTGAATATAATTCACCTGATTGGAATAGGTTGGATCTGCATAGTGTTAATGACATATTAAATCATCCATTTTATAAAAAAGATTTAGTAGGAAGTTTTGATTCAGATTATGGTACAAGTTGCGGAAGTAAGATGGTTAAATGTGCCAGCACATGTAGTAAGAAAGTCCAAGAAACAAAACCAATTGCAAAATTCAAGATAGAGGATCACAATGAACAAAATTTATAATACACCATATGGTACAGTTTATATACCGGTAGAATCACAAATGATAACAGTTCGCACTAGTGGCGGATTTGATAGTGCACTATTATTGTATATGGTTGCACAAACATGCGCAGAAACAAATCCTAATGCTATAATTCAACCTATTACAGTAGTTCGTGCAAATCCAGATGATGACAGAACATGGCTTTATCGGGTTGATAATAGACCAATAGTAGATACTATTATAGATTGGGTTAGAAAAGAAATACCAGATGCTGATATCAGAGACAAACAGTGGTTAGATGCAATAAACTGGTGGGAAAATGGAAGTGCAACATATCTTGCTGCACAAAAAAACTTAGTTTCGCAAAATTATAATCCAATTCGAAAAGCAGAAATGCCAAATAATCAAGTGTGTAGAGTACATGATTATAATGGTGTCACTAAAAATCCGCCTGTGCCTATGACTATCGATAATATGCACCAGTATAGAGAAGTAAAACGTGACCACAATGACCCTAACAGTCCGGCAGTTGCAATAGATAGTTGTACTGTGGTACACAATGCAAATGGTGATGATTGTAGATATGTTGAACCATTTCGTAATGCAGATAAACGTGTAACAATGTGGTTGGCAGATAACCTCGGTATACTTGATACACTAGATAAGATCACTCGTAGTTGTGAAGGGGATGGTCATAAAACCGATAACTGGACTAAAACGTGTAATACTTGTTGGTGGTGTCAGGAACGTGAATGGGCGTATGGAGAAATAATTAATGATTAATTATATTGACAATCATTTAAAATGTTAGTATAATACGTATAATAACGGAGTAAACACCAAATGTCTGAAAAAAAATATCCAAGTGATACATTTTGTCTGTTGCCATGGGTACACCTTAGCACTCGTCCTGATGGCAGTATGCGAGTATGTTGTACTGCAAATGCAAGTAGCGTTGGTCCAACCAATGATAAAGTTAATGGCGGGCAAATTGGAATTCTGAAAACAGACGATGGCAAACCAAACAATCTAAATGTTAGTGACTTCGAAACTGCTTGGAATTCTAATTACATGAAGAATGTACGACTACAAATGCTTAATGGTGAAAAGCCTCCTAGTTGTATGAAGTGTTACAAAGAAGAGGCATCGGGACATAATAGTAAACGTATGTGGGAAACAAATTATTGGAGTAAACGTGTAAATGTTGATGAACTTATCGAAAACACATCTGAAGACGGTGGTGTCCCTCCACAGTTAGCATATATTGATTTAAGATTTGGTACTAAGTGTCAATTAGCATGTGTGATGTGTAGTCCACATGATAGTAGTGGTTGGATTAAAGATTACAAAAAGATTTTTCCGGAGGTAAAAAACGAATCGCTAAAGGAAACAATGCAGTGGGCTGATAAAGGTAGTACTAATAGAAGTAGTTATAATTGGCACAAGCAAAACCCAAAATTTTGGAAACAGTTTTACGAACAGATGCCTAGTATGCAACAGATATATTTTGCAGGTGGCGAAAGTCTTATTATTGAAGAACACTACGAAATACTTGAACATGCAATTAGTAATGGTTATGCAAAGAATCTAGAACTACGTTATAACTCAAATGGCGTAGAGTGGAGAGATGATTTATTTGATCTATGGAAAGAATTTAAATTAGTACGCTTTCACTATAGTGTTGATAGTATTGGGAGTATGAATGATTATATTCGATATCCTAGTAACTGGAGCAGACAGGAAGAAGTATTTCATATATTAGATACACAAACAAGTGACAATGTAGAAGTAACAGTTGCATGTGCTGTGCAGGCTTTAAACATTTACTACTTACCTGATTTCATCAGATGGAAACTAGAACAGGGTTTTACGAAAATAAACATGTGGCCGTTTGGCGCAGGTGGTATTAACTATCACTTTGTTTATCATCCTCCGCACCTAAACGTTAAAGTATTACCCGAATGGTTCAAAGCAGAAATACGTAAAAAGTATGAAGAGTTCTATCCATGGTGGGAAGAGAATTGGGAAAAAGGTATCCCAAGTTGGCATAAGGAAAATATAACACAAGAAAATTTTATCGAAGCTGAATACGGAATAAAACGTCTTCAAGGCATGTTACAATTTATGGAAAGTGAAGACTGGAGCATTAGGTTACCAGAATTAAAAGAATATTTAAGTCTATGTGATAGGCAGCGCAACAATAGTTTCAGTTCTACCTTTGTAGAGATGAAAGACATATTTAAGGATATATAAATGGCTGATAAGAATAAGAGTGATACATTTTGCATAATGCCTTTCCATCATATTAACATCAAAAATGAAGGCAAGTTGAGTGCATGTTGGCGATATCCAGATAAGGTTGGAGATTTTCTAACAGATACACTTGCAGATACTTGGAATGGCGACCAGTTACGTAAAGTGCGAACCGAATTAGTAAATGGAGTTCAGCATAAAGGATGTATAAGTTGTTGGGATTTAGAACGTAGTGGTGCTAAAAGTTTACGCCAAAATGCGTCTGAAATGTATCCCGATGTTGATAGTAATACTATTATCAATAATATTGAAGAAGATGGCAGTTACCCAATTGAAAATCTACAAAGTATTGAAATACGTTTTGATAATATTTGTAATTTAATGTGCAGACATTGTTCACCTACATATAGTAGCATATGGGAACAGAAGGCGAAACGAGATCCTATATTAATGGGGCAAATGAAAAAAGTTGGAACATACAGGGAACTTGAAAATCATGTTAGTCTAACACAAGAGATAATTGATGAAGTGGTTTCACTTAGTCCTAACCTTACTGAATTGATGATTACAGGCGGAGAGCCTTTGTTCCATGATAAGCATTATGATTTTTTAGAGCGTATTTTACCTGAAGCAAACCATATTACATTACAATATAATAGTAATTTTAGTACACTAGAATACAAGGGAAAAAGTATACTAGATTTGTGGAAGCATTTTAAGCGTGTTAGTATACGAGTTAGTTTGGATGCGTATCCTGAAATATACGAATACGTTAGAGTGCGAGGTAATTTATCGATAGCAGAAGATAATATAAAAAAAGCACTACAGTTAAGCAATATTCAACTAAGTGCAACAATGACAGCCAATTTATTAAATATTACCAGAGCAACTGAAATCGCCAAGTATTATTATTCAATGGGAGTTGATTATCACACAAGTATTGTTCAGTTTCCTCAACCATTAAATCCTAAATTGTTACCACCGGCATTAAAAGAAAAAGTAACAAATGATTGGGATGAATTGATTAATGGAGATAGAGAATGGATGCAATCTTATAATCACTCACAAAAATTTGTAAACAGATCATTTGAGCGATGGAAGAAATTTGGTGACAACGTAATTAATTATATGAATGGCGAGGATTGGTATCATTATTGGGATGACTTTATTGAATACGCTAATGCACAAGACCAACACCACGGAACTAATATATTAGATGTTTATCCAGAATTCAGGAAATATTGGCATGAGGTATAAATCTGAAATAGACAACATATCTAAATTTTGTGTTGCTCCTTTTACGAGTCTAAATGTTGATCCTGATGGCAGTGTTAAAAGTTGTTGTGTACAAGATCCGAATTACATAGGCGTAAAATACAGTAGCCATGATAATATGCGTAGTTTATTTGCTGATAGTGAATTTAATAATTTGCGCACGATGATGCTTGAAAATACAGAGCATCCAAGTTGTGCAACGTGTTATCGAAATGAAGATCTAGGGATTGTGAGTGAAAGGCAGGATAGGAATAAAAAATATCTTAACCACTATGAAAAAAATAAGATAACAGATACCTCCATTCCTTCTGCGTTAGACTTACGGTTAAGTAATAAGTGTAATCTTAAATGTCGAATGTGTAATGAGATTGCTAGTAGTCAAATAGCAAAAGAAAAGTTTATTAATCCTTCAATTACAGAAGTAAATAGTGGATTAATCAGTGAGCATCTTAAAGACATCAAAGAACTTCGTCTATTAGGAGGTGAACCTAGTTTAACTCCACAATGTTTTGATATTTTAACTAAGTTAATAGAGTGCAACAATACTGACATTGATATTATGATAACAACTAATGCAACTGCCACCAAACAGTATTGGTTTGATCTTGTCAAGCATTTTCCTAACATTGTTTGGCAATTTAGTATTGACAGTGTTGGTGAAATCAATGATTATATTCGTACTAATAGTACATACAGTAAACTAAAGGACACTATAAAACGTTATAGAATCATAGGGAAAGATTATCCAAATTGGAAATATACAATCAGTCAAACTATACAGATTTACAACTTAACTAGTTACTTTAAATTAAATGATGATCTAGGTGATTTAGTTGAAGAATGTGATGTAGTATCACCATTAACTTGGCCAGAAAAATTAAATATTAAAAATCTGCCATGGAGTATACGACAAAAATATATTAATTTGCCACATCACGACACTATACGTAGTATATTATCACAGCCTGAGAATGATCCATTAACTACATATACACTAATGACTGAGTTTATAAAATACACAGAACACTTAGACTTGATACGTGGAACTAGTTTTGGTGATATAGATAGTGAATTATGGAACGATATTCGTAACTATGTAACTGATAATTACTCGAAATTGGGTTACCATCTAAAAAATAATTCAATGCAGGGAGAATAATAATATGTGGAGTATGGATACAATAGAATGGTTAGATATAGAACTTACTAGTTTTTGTAATATTGAGTGCAAAGGTTGTTTGCGAGTTATATCCAAACACGCTGATGATCTTATCAATAAAGAATATCTTACAATAGAAACTATACGTGAAAAATTTAAAAAAGAATTATTTCCTAGTATTAAAATTGTAAACTTTTGTGGCAGTATAGACGAACCAACAAGTCATCCACAGTTTTTTGATATTATCCGTCATTTTGCTGATTGGAATACGCACATCAATATTGCAACAAACGGTAGTTTGCGAACTACTAACTGGTGGACTGAGTTAGCAGGTATTTTACCAAGTAGCCATAATGTTACTTGGGGAATTGACGGCAGTGATGAACTAAGTGAAGTATATCGGCAGGGTAGTAATTTCAAAAAAGTAGAACAAAACTATCGATCTTTCAATGCAGCTGGTGGCAAAAGTGTATGGCAGTTTATCGTGTTCGAACATAACGAACATCAATTGGAGAAAGCCAAAAATAAAGCCACGGCTGAGGGTTTTAAAAACTTCAAAACTATTATTAGCCATCGTAAAGACACTACTGGAAATGTAAAAGCAGCAAATACAGAGAAGATTGATACTGCACCAGAAATTCCTTATGTAAGTTGTAAGTATGGAAATCAAAAACGAATTTTTATAAACCATACAGGTGATGTTATTCCTTGTTGTCATCTAAATGCAAAGACATTGGAGTATGGCGTAAGTGGTAATACCAAAGATAGTTATGAGACATTACTTAGAGATACTGATTATAAAAATTCAATTAACTTGAATAATGTAAGTGTTGAAGATGCTATAAGTAGCGATGTATGGCAAGGTATAGTTAATAGTTGGAATAGTGATAATCCTGTACCTCGTTGTATGCAAGTATGTAAACAGATGAAGCGTGATACATTTATTAAAGAGGACTTATAGATTATGAGCGAAGATTTAAAATGGTCTAACTATGACTTTACAAAAATACCATTTGACGATATTGTTAGTGTTGGTCAGCGTACTTTATTGTACCGTGACCTATTTACTGTTAGTTGGTTACTTGGAAGATTCTGCAACTACAAATGCTCCTACTGTTGGCCTTATGCCCGCAGTGACCGTAAAGACCACCGTCCTACTGAACTATGTCTACGAACCATAGATGAAATAAAGAGACAAGCACGTGAAAACGGATTTAATAGTTTTCATTTTTCATTGTCTGGTGGTGAACCAACCTTTCATCCAGGATATTTAGATATTCTGGAACATCTTGCAGACGATGTATCAAATACCAACTACACCAGTGTTCATATGACAACTAATATGTCACGTAATGTTAAATGGCATGAGGATTATGTAGATAGAGTTAAACCATTTCATCGTGCAAGTATCACTGCTAGTTTACATACTGAACATCTTAACACAAGAGATAAGATGCAAGAGTTTGCAGATAAACTTATATTATGTCAAGAAAATGATGTGCAAATTACAGTGAATATGGTTATGGTGCCAGACTGGTTTGAACGTGATTGGGACAATGCATTATTTTTTCACGAACAAGGTATCAATGTAACATTGAAGCCGCAATCTGATCCTACTGCAAGCCGTGTAGTTGATGGATATACGGAAGAACAGATGAAAAGATTGTGGAATGGTATGCCGCAACTTGCTTATACTGAGGTAAAACGTAAATGGAATGATAGACCCAAACCCAATTTCCAAGTTCCAGCATATGCTATTGGTCAAAATGATAAAAGCGTGCCGTGGCATATGCAAGTTGAATTTACCGATTCGAAAGGCAAGAAATGGTATATGGATCAGGCTGAGCGTTTCAATGCATTTAATTTTAATAACTTTGAAGGCTGGAGTTGTAATAGCGGTTATCAAGGCATCATAATTCGTGAACCAGATGGTAGTATAAAACGCAGTTATAGTTGTTCAGATCAGCCATTGGGATACATCGAAAGTGGATTTAAACTATTTGACAAACCAATGCCGTGCATAAGCAAGAGTTGTGTCAGTAGTGCAGATAGTAAAATACCAAAACGTAAGACATAAAAAAAGCACCTATTAGGTGCTTTTCTTTTATACTGCCATTGGCGCTCGAATAGTATCACCTGGGTCATATCCTACTATTTCAAAATCTTCCATTTTAAAATCAAATATAGAATCTACGCTACGTTTTATTACAAGTGTGGGAAACGACACTGGATCCCTCTCCAGTTGCGTCCTGACCGCATCTATGTGATTATTATATATATGACCATCACCTATTACGTGAATAAATTCATTTACACCAAGTTTACATACATGTGCAATCATATGCGTTAGTAACGAATAACTAGCAATATTAAACGGTACACCTAAAAATAAATCGGCACTGCGTTGGTATAAACTACAACTTAATCTTCCTTCATTATTTACATAGAACTGTGACATTACATGGCATGGAGGTAATGCCATTTTATCTAAGTCACTAACATTCCATGAATTTAAAATATGTCTGCGTGATTGTGGATTATTTTTTAATCCTTGTACTAACTGATTTATTTGATCTATTCCATTAAAGTTTCGCCACTGTACTCCGTAGACTGGACCCAAGTCTTTATTAGTGTCACTATTATAGTGTCCTAATGCTTTGCCTTGTGAGTCTGCGTTGGCAGTCCATATTGTTGTTTTGCCAATAAGTTCTTCCCTAGGTTTGCCATAATGAATTTCAGCAAGTCTTCGTTCATTCATTGATCCTTCTAAGAACCAAAGTAATTCACTTAGAACTGATTTAAATGGCACACGTTTAGTTGTTAATAGAGGAAATCCATTACTAAGATTGTATCTATTTGTAGTCATAAAGATAGATCGAGTGCCAACGCCTGTGCGCTCGTTACCACGTGTTTCGCCTTTCTCTAGTGTATGATGTAGTAAATCTAAGTATTCATCTTCTTCATAGTTTGGCATTTATTTGTCTTTGTCCTTATAACTTTCAAAATGTTCTTTTAAAATTTCTTTTACACTCGTTACTACACTTTCGCGTAAGTTTGGAATATCAAGCAATATTTCAACATCAATAATTGCATCAAAGTTCTTTGCCATATCTGCCCAACTAAATTCACCACTCAGCGGCAACGGGGCTAATAGTTCATCACCACTCAGTGTTACAATGTGGCCATTTTTCATTGTTACTTGAATTCCTTTAATGAATGAAGATGGAATGCTAATAGGAACTACTTCTTCCATTATTCTATCAAATTCGCCTTCTCTATCAAATTCCATTTATTTCCCTAACTTAGATGGCCATGTTCTTTCATAACATTAATATGCTCAAGTGACGCTAATATAACTGCCGCTGCTTTTATTAATTCTCTTTCGAAATCGTCAGCGTTTGGTGGGGTAAGCATAGTAGCACGTTTGGTTTCTTGTGCAAGATAATAAGATGTTATAGCAATCCAGTCATTTGGAGAGTTTTTTGCATCATATTCACTTCCTGCCAAATCTGATTGGCGAATACGTTCTTGTTCAATTCTACTTAAAATACTACTACGCTTACTAGACATTATGCTGTTGACTTTCTTGGTCGCCCACGCTTTTTGGGAACATCTGTAACTGAAGATTTGTTTGCAGTTACTGTTGCATTAGACGTTTTTGCTTTAGGTTTCAGACTAGGATCATAATTATATGCTTCCTGTCTTTTTGCTTCTGCGTCTGCAGCCAACAAGTTTGCTTGTACCAAAAGATTCTGCGCAATTTGTTTATTTTCATCTGCCTTTGACGATTTAACATTTGAATCAATACGTGATTCTTGTGGTTCTACAGATTTGACTGTTTCTTGTTCTGTAGAATTCATTGCGGCATTGATTTCATTCAATGGTACATTTGTTTGTGTATTTGGAGTCATAATAATCTGATCTGTTGGGATCTTTGAAAGATGTCCTTCAGCGTGGAGTGTATCTAACATAACTTTGCCATGCCAAAATACTTTGCGTGAAAGAACTTCATATAGATTATTAGTTGTTTGGCCTTCATTAGACTCAATTGCTTCCATATACGAATCGTGATAGCGATCCGGCAATGAATCACTGTACACTGCTAGAGCATTTTCTGGTTCATCAGGAAGAGACATGAAAACAACACTTAGTCTTTGTCCTGTTCCCTTATGTCTGCCAACGTGTTTTATAAATGGTGCAGTTGCCATAATTGTTAACCTGCTTCTTCAGGTGTTTCAGTTTCACCAGTTACTTCTGCTGCCGCTGCACTTTGTGCCTGTACGTGATCCACAAATGCTTTAACACGATTTGCAGTATTTCCTACTGCAGATAGTTCACCTGCTTGAAATGCTCCGCGCTTTGATGCTAGATCAATAATAGCATATACATTAACAAGATCGTTAACTGTAACCGCTGGTACTTCTGCTGGTGCTTCTGCAGCAACTTCAGGTGCTTGAGTTTCTTCTGACATATTAAGTTTCTCCTATTTTGTCAATTTATTATATATAATATGAATAAACTCTTATTCATACTACAATTATACTATATTAAGTGATTGTTGTCAAGTGATTTTATGCAACCATATTTACATATTCATCTGGCCAGTTTAGATATTTTAGCCAAATTTCGTGCTTTATGTTTAATGTAAAATTTTTACTTCCATACATTTGATAGAAATTGGGTTTATCTGGCATAACTTTGGGTACAATATTTGAATTATTTCCTTTACTATGATTACATTTTTTACATGCGCTCACGATATTATGCCAATTTGTTCTGCCACCCTTGCTTCTTGGCAATATATGATCAAGTGTTAAATCTTTTTTATTGAATGTATTATGACAATATTGACAAGTATATCGGTCACGTATAAAAACATTTGCTCGACAGAAATTAATTGTGCCAGAGTGTGGCATGTATTCCCTAACACAAATAACACTAGGTACGTGCATACTATGGTTAACCGACCTTACCGTCCAATCATGCCATTCAAGTACATTTATCTTATCTAACCAGATAAGTTTTATACTCTCTTGCCAGGTTAAAGTTGATAACGGAGTCACGCTTAACGGTGCACCATTAGCATTCAATAATAGTGTATCATTGCTCATAATTATATTTATACTTATATTTTACTATGATTCGTAATATGTGTATTCGCCAAATGGTGGCACAATATGCTGTGAACCATGAATAACAAATAATGTATCACAATACGCGGAATTACCCCAACTACCAAATGGCATACCATCAGTAAACATGATGAACTTATCTGGTTCAATTTGATTTTCTTCCATAAAGTCCCAGTTGCAAGCAAAGTCAGTGCCGCCACAGCCAATAATTTCATACTCTTTTAATTCTTCTGAATTCATAGGTGTAAATTCTTTAAATGATTCAGCATATACTTGTGTATCAAATGTCCAGATTTTCAATCGAAAATCTTGAAATTGTTGCATGATTCCATAGATTTCACCTAAGAAATCGCGGATCATTTCTTTAGATATAGAACCAGATACATCAATGCCGATTGCAGCATCAATCATAACTTCATTGTCCATACCTGGTAGATATATACCCATACTACGTGATTTACGAGATTGGCGCATCCATGTGAAATCTGCTTTTTGTGAACTTTGAATACTTAGATTAATATATTCACGCCAATCCATTTTAGGCTCTGTCATATCTTTAATCATGCGCTTGATATCACCTGGAAGATTGCCAGAACCAGATGCTTGTGCAGCCTGCAATACAGCCTGTTTCATTTGATCTTTAATTTCTTTGGCTTCTTCTTTTGTGATTTTGATAGGAGCCTTGCGACCGGTGGGATCATTTTCGCCACTGCCATCACCAGAACCGTCACCATCACCGAACATATGTTCATCAAGTGTATCAGTATCACTAAAATCTTTGCCATCTTTCTGTTGTTGAAATAGGTCACGATAAATTTCTTCGGTATATGATTTGTAATACTTGCGATCATACAAGGCTTGCTTTGGCATTGTGCCAATCTTTGCTTCTACGGTTGCTTGGTTAACTTTATAATCAGCCGCGATATTCCAAAGTTTAGCGTCACGTTCATTATCTGCAAAGTCCATTAAGCGACTGCCAATACCGCAGTGATCATATACGCAGTGAAATACTTCATGTCCAACAATAAAGTCAATTTCTTCTGGTGTCATTGTGCGAAAGAAATCGGTGTTATAATAAAAATGTTTGCCATCTACTGCGGCGGTTGGACACCATTCTGCTTCTACCAGTTTCAAACGTGTAGCAAGTGTGCCGAAAAAAGGATGTTTAATCAGCAAGCGAACACGACCAGAGACAATCATTTCTTTAACTTCGTGATCTGTATATTCAAATACTACAGGTTCTTCTGAATTTTCGTCAACTTCAATGCCATTTTCTTTAAGCAAATCATCAAACACTGAATTGAAATCGTCTTCTGTGGTAATTTTTTCTGGTTCGATACGCATATGATTCGTCCTTGTGTCTGATTACTTTAATAACATATCATATATATTTATAATATGTCAAGAAAAAAGTGATCCGAAGATCACTTTTTATTTTTAAGCATTGTGTGCATCAATGATTAGTTTGCCATATTTTTTGAAAAACTTTTCGATACAAGGAACTTTGCGCGGCTCAAGCGGTAGTTTATAAACTTTCAATGCAGTGCGACCACCAAGTACGGTCATTTCAGTTTCAAAGTTATCCATCATAAAGTTGAAGAAATTATCAGCCATTTTATACAACTCTTCCATTTTTTCTTTACCATTACGATCTAGAAAATCTTTAAGTTCATAACATAGTGATGCAGTCAGTGAGAACATAGCAGAGATTTCACGTGCTTCTGATGAAAGTGTGGTAACTGTACCATTTAAGATATCTGATGGATTAGGAAGTTTACCAGCAATTGCACGATGTGCCATGAACTTGGTAGCGATACCATCACCTACTGTGCCAGCAATCAAATCATGTAAACGACTCGTGCTGATTTCTTCGCCAGGCAGCGGAAGCATTTGTGAAACAAACGTCCATGAACGGGGAGTAGCAAATGCACGTGATGCCGTACGAGGATCAAAATTCATTAGGTCCATTTTGTTAGCAGTTACATAGCCTATGACTTCTGGGTTCATATTGTTAAGTAATGCCCAAGTCTGCCAATCTTCGAAATCTGTAGTCATTTCTAAGTGAACAAAACGATTAGCAAGTGCACTAGGCATACGATATGCAACACCACGGTCACTCTCACGGTTACCAGCAGCAACAATAAGAACATTATCAGGAAGATGATAATTGCCTAATCGACGATTAAGAATTAACTGATATGCTGCAGCCTGTACTGATTGTGGTGCTTGGTTCATTTCGTCTAAGAATAAAACAACACATTCAAACTGATCGGCGAGTTCTTGAGTGGGTAGATCCGCTGGCGGCAACCATTCCATAAGTCCAGACTCCATGTTTGGAACAGGAATACCACGTAAGTCAGTAGGTTCCATAAGTGCAAGACGCATATCAATCATATAGCCTGAGCGTTCTTGTGTAATAGAACTTACAATTTCAGATTTGCCAATGCCTGGAGGTCCCCAAATAAATACAGGACGCTTACGATTCATTGCATAGTTAACTTCTTCACGAATATCACTTGGGCGAACTAACCGTACATCCATATCTGCTGTTGAAACTTGTGCCATGATGATTCTCTTTCTATATTGATTACTATTATAGTATAGCGTAGTTGGATTGAACTGTCAAGAACTTTTTAAGTCTGGAGAGGTGATACTGAAATTGCTTGTTCTACTAGAAAAGCACGATATCCTTCGTCAACATTCATTAACTCGTTTTGCCATTCCTTCCATGTAACGACTTCTAGCGGAAACTCTTTGTAATACAGATCATTTGTCATATATTTTGCAGCAATAAATGCCATAGCATCTTGCGGACGTTCTACATCGTTCACAATATATTCATTGCCGCCTTTCATTTTCCAGTAAGCATTGCCATTTGAAAATTTGCCATTGGCTGAATGTGCACCATAATTTTCCAGAATTTGTGTTTTAACAACAAACATATCATATTCCTTTATTACTGTCTACATATTCTTTATATAGTGATTCGTTTATATTGTCAACAACTATCTTGAATTATTTAAAATAAACATGAAGATTAGTATAAATTTCATTGTCGCCATTTAGAAGTTCGGTCGCATCAATAAGAAACCAGCGACCATCATCATCTTCGACCGTAACTTGAATATCATTGCCATACTTCGCACGGGTGGAGATAATTTTACCAAGGAATGGAGTATCTTTATAGTAACCACTAACTTCGATGCCAACCGCGTCATATATTGCATTCATAAAGTTATTAATACCTGTGGACATGTTCTTACCCTTCTGCCTAACTTATGCATTCTATATAGAGCGATTCGTTATGAAAGTCAAGAGTTATTTTACATGAATTTTATGATTGAGCAAATTTTTTGTTCTGTATCCATAGATCGAAATCACTATCTAGTAATAAAAATTCTGCAGCTAATGATTCTTCGAAAACTATAAGTTTTCCATTACGTAAATAATATGGAGTTACCATATATCTATCTAATTGTATTATTTGTGTACCAGTTTCTATTTTGGCAGCAGTTTGTAATCTGATAGTATATGTATCGAAATGTTTGGACATGACATCTTTGCCCATTGTTGTTAATCTAAAATTATTACAATCTTTTTTTTCACTAATAAAAATGTCATTGGCCTTATATTCCTTTCTGCCAGTACATTTTCCTTTTGTATTTACATTAAGATATGTTATTAATTCAGTCTTAGTCATAATGTTATGAAGTTACTTAGGAGATAACTTTTGTCCTTTATCCAGCAAATAAACTTCAAAATCGTCACATTTAAATAAATCATTTAATTTTTCTGCTAAGTTATAAGCATGTCCTGGATTTGAAAATGAACACTTTTTATATTTTGGTCCTGGAAAGTTAATCAGACTGTTAAGTGATCGTAAGTTTATAGCTTCGCCTTTATAAAAAACAGCATATATTGCAGTTGCTTTAAGTACTTGTTCGCTTCTATATGTTTTAGAGTCTGTGTACTCTAATATTATTGTTGGTTTGGGTCTTGCCATAGTATTTTATTCCTTAATTGTTAAACATATTTATCTAAATTTTATAATTATATGCTTATATAACATAAAAAAAGCGCCTTAAAAGACGCTTTTTAATGTGATATAGTAGCACTGTTATTATGTCACAGCGTTATTATCTTCTTCATCAAGTACTTTATTAAACTCTCTTAATCGCTTGATTACAGATTGAAAATCAACAATTGTTGTCCATCTATCGATGAAGAATGTTAGTGCACCTTCTACTCTTCCAAATGCATTAAGAACCTGGATGAGAACACCGAATGTAATTAACTGTGCAAAGTAACTTGGAGCTAATATTACAATAGCAACATTACCCGCTAGTAATGAAAATCCTGTTTGCCATATGCCGAATCCCATATAGTAATTGAATAGTCTATAGTAGTTACGTTTAATTGATGCAAACATTGGAAACAAGTCTTCTGACAAACGTTCTTTAAAATCATCTTCGCTGTGTACCAATTTTTTACGAAACTTTGCTTCCACAACTTGATTTTTATACTCCAATCCAGGTAATTTAATACCTAGTAAGAATGATAATAGTGTTCCGCCGATACTCATTATAAGTGCAGCCCAGACTAGAAAGCCAGGAATAATTTGACCATTCCAAACAGGAAGACCTTCACTTAATGTCCATAACACTGGTAAGAACGCAGCAAGAATAAAAATCTTATTAACAAAGCCAGTGAATAGAGATTGCAGTGTTTTGCCAAAGATCATTAGATCCTCTTGAATACGTTGTGAGCCACCTTCGATTTTCGCTGTTGAATTTTCCCAACGCTTTAGATAGTAGTGTGTATTTGCTTCTCTCCAACGGAATGTAAATCGTTGTGTTTGCCACGTAGCATACGTTGCCATTGGCACATAGATAAGAAGTATTTCTAAGAAACTGGGAACGGTTGTTGTTTCGTCCATACGAAACGTGATAAACTCCCATAGTCTAACTGGATTGAAACTCCAGAATAGTTCCCAAAATCTCGCCTCTTGTAGTGTTTGTATAGCATCATAAAACTCACGATTCCATGCGTTATAATAAACTAGAATTTGAACGTTATACCAACCAATGAATAATAGCCAAGCAAGCATTAGCCAGGCGTATAAAAATTGGGATGGAGTCCAAAAGAAACTCTTTAGCATTTTGTAGTCCTCCTATTAGACAACCTTATCCTTATATTGGATTAAGTGTTGCGGTAGTTAAACCCCAAAAATTTACATAGTTTGTAGCTAATGAAACAAGTCCTGGCTTCGCCGGGAAGTCATTGGGTTTCAACCAATACATTGTTTGATTTGGGATTTGTATAAACAATTTACGAACTTCTGGATCATCCACACCTAGTTCTTCTAATAATCCTAAGAGATTACTAGCAGTGCGGTATGCTCCTGATTCTGCTTGTCTAGCAGGCATTATATTAATAAATTGTTCTGGTGTGCCAGGTCCGTGAATACCGAACCATACATCACCTATGAGATATCTTCTATCTCCACCCAAAAATATAAGACCACATGCACTTGCACATACTGTTTTATTTTTTAGATGGTCGATATCTAATTCATCTCCTATTTTACCAGGAGAGTATATAATTTTACCGTCTGCATTCATTACTGGTGTGTTACGTACAACTGTTACAACATTTCTTAATTTGAAATGCGCTGCAATACACGATCCTTCTGCGAGATTACCGCCAGGACTTTCTAGTATTACAGTAAAGTCCATCGGCATATCAGGTACAATACGATCACAATCGCCACTGCCAACACTGCCAGTTAATGTGTATAAGAAATCATCTATCTTAGTAAAATCTAAATGCTTTTCTTGTTCTGCTTTTAGATTTTCTGCCTTTACAGATATATCATTTAATCTTTTAAATTCTGCTATATATAAATTTACATAATTTTTTACATGTATTCCACCCATTATTATAACTGCTAAAATTAGAAATAAATATACAGGTTTTACAATAAGTTTTCTTAATTGTTTATAAATCCAAGTTGATTTTATTGTTAAAATTACGACTTCACGTGCTTTACTTAGATATTTCATAAACTATATTCCTTATTGGTATTATAGTATATTTATCTTAATTCCCATCCATCGTTATTGTCTTCTGGTAATTCTGGAGTTGATGGTGCTGCATTTTGTTTATTATACAATTCCATTTGTCTTTGGAATTCTTCTCTTGTAACACATTGTCCGGTCTTATACATTTTGTATTCTATATCCATAGTGAAACCTGCGGGTGGTGTTACTACATATTGTACATATTCTTGGCATTTATCCATACTTGGAAATGGCATAAATTGATATAGTGGTTGTCCCAGTGGAATTTGAAATATAGAAACTACAAAGTGTCCTATAATCATAACTGCGTTAAAATCTGGCATTAAAATTTTCCTCCGTCAAATGTGACTGTTTTTGGTTCTGTGTTTGTATCTTTTAATTCCATAAGAAGTAGAGATAATTCTGTTTGTAATTTAACTGCATCTTCCATACTTATACGAACATATGGATCTTTTCTAATTGCGGATTTATTAATCGAAATAAGAAAACTTTTTATTTGTGTATACGACATATTTATACTGCTTCCCGTTTATTTGCCATGAGTGTCTCTACCTGCATTTCAGATTTTGTTTTATATGGACCTATAAAGTTACAAGAATTTAATGTATCAAGTTTGCCACCATAAAACCATCTCCAGTCACTAGGAAATCGTACACCATAGTATCCTGCAGCATATCTTACTTTGCTTGTGATACTCTTGGTATATGTTGGAATTTTTTTGCCTTTTAATTCTATCACTTCAACGTTGTATGCAATATGCTTACAAGGATAACCTTCCGCTTCATCAATTGAATATCCACTATCTTTGCCTACACTTTCAATTTTTTTAACTTGTCGAGATTCAAGAATTTTACTTCCGAACTTCGAAGTTAGAGCATCAAGGCTAAGTATTTCAAAGCCATCATCTCGAATGATTACTTCAAAGTCATAAGACTTGGTTCTACGAATAGTGCCAAGTTTTATTCCTGCATCTTCAACGATCCAAAACTTGTCTTTAATTATTTCAACTGTATACATCTATTAATATTTTGTAAGTTTCTTCCCAACCAGATACTTTATGGGCTCTACCTATACCTTTTTTCTTAATTGCTTGTGCTAGTGTGAAATCATTTCCACCATCAAAAATGCCATCGCCAAAGAATATAATTGAATCGTTCTTATTAAAGTCTTTGAGTATTTGGCTTTTATCAGATCCAGTAGGACCGATATCAATACCAGTTTCTCCACCTACCGTTGCTTGTAAATCAGGAAACATAATATTAAACGCATCTGCAATTTTACGTCTATCATCATTCCAAGCCTCATAGGCTAACCATGCTTGCCGTTGTTCTTGGTTTGCGTTACGTCCTACAATACTAAAGTTTACCATACCTGGGCGTTCTTCGATATGATTACCTGTGCGTATACTAAAATCACTCTCGGCTAATTGATCACTTAACCAGTCATGTGCATCTTCTGGAAGTGCCCATTCGTTTGTACAAATATGTTTTTCACTTTGCCAAACATCGTTGCCGCTACAATTATAAACACGATTACAGCAGTTGTAAATTGTATTACCTATTTGTTCAAGAGTTTTTGGACGATCACTTCCTGTGACAAGATAAACGTCATTTGATTGACAGAATTTTTTAAACCAAACAGCAAACTTTTTATTAATTACTTGTCTACTTGGAGTCAATGTACCGTCCACATCAAAGACGTATTTAAGCATATGGATAGCCTTTGTTTAATATAGCAGCCATTTCATCTGGTGTTTTTGCTAAATTCTGTAAATCCCATTCGCCACACCAACGAAGAAAGTTTACGCCAACCCCTGATTTATTCTTGGGAATACTGCGCTCGGCAATAGTTTCAATAAATTTTACTTTAAGATCGTGTGGCTGTGCAGTAAGATCAATAAGTTTCTTATTACGTTCATACATATCACGTACGGTATGTTCTTCACCGTTATGGTCTGTCCAACGTTGTAACATAAAGTTATTCCAATTAAAACCACCTGTATTACGATCTTCAAATGCTTCAATCATGCCAACTTTATTCTTTGTGCCTTTCTTACGACATCCAGGATATGCACTAAAGATATTATCACTTGTATCGCCGCGTATACATTTTTCAAATAGTAACCATTCGGGATCTGGTGGCGACATTACTTCTTTAGTCTTCTTATCTTTAATAGGAGTACGTTTTTTATCATCCTTAAAAAACCCATCGGGCGTAATGATACGATTTTGTACTCCATCATATATGGTTACATTATCACATATTAATTGTTGATAATCGCTATCACTACTGATAATAACATGATGGTCGTTTGGATGTGATTCGATAAACAGCGCAATCATATCATCTGCTTCTGCTTCTGGATTTTGTAATAGTGTACAATTGGTTCGTTCATCTAAGAACTTTATCATACTATCATATGCTCCGAACATAATAGCATCTTCTTCTTGTTCACGTTCACTTTTTGCCATTTGTGCGGCTCTACGTTGTGCTTTATATGGTGTATAAAAGTCTTTACGCCAACTACGTCCCTCTAAGCAAAATACTGCATGATCTGCGTTAAACATATTATAACACATCTTTACACTCGACATCATAATGTGAAATGACATGCCAATTTTAGTATCTATATCTGCACCACGATGCGTCACGTGTTTGGCACGATGATACATATTAAGACTGTCAACAAGAATGAAAGTAGCCATTATTACCTCTGTTTTTAAATTATGTTTCTATCATAGATGATTTAAATACTAATGTCAAGAGTATTCTGCATTATCATTATCAGTTTTTAATCTCTGAATAATTAAGCCTTCTTTGCTAGTAGAATCAACGCTTTTTGTAATGCCTTCATTATCTTCAAGGCCTTCCATTACAATATTTTGACATAAATCGTTAAACCAATTATCTACAATTTCATCTGGTTCTACACCTTCATATCCGCTATTGGCAAGAAATTCAACAAAGTGTTCATTAAAATCTAGTTCAAAATACCCCGCACTTGGTGATGATGGATCCATTTCTAAGTTAACAACACGAATATACGGCTCACCATCTAGTGTTGCTGTTTGTTTATCAAATTCATCTTGTGTGATGTTAGAATGTTTTAGATCATAATCTAAAAGTTTTTTTGTTTTAATATCATCATCTGATAATTTTTCAATGATATATTTTTCTTTACTTTTTGCGTCCATAAGCATTGTTATGAACCAGTCTTTAACTTTGCCCATAATATTAATACTCCACTGTTTGTTGAAGATGATGTATTTCAATATGTTTGGATCTTGTATTTTCATCATATCCATCAATTAACCTATATGAAATATCTTCTCTGTACAATTTTACATTTAATTTATTAAGATTTTTCATTAGTGTTCTTAGTTCCTTAACCATTTCTTCTACATTTGGATCTTTCATACTTTTTTCCTAATATTTTCAAATTGTTCTTCTGTTACAATTCCACGATTGTATTTTGAAACTTCATCAAGTCCTCCGGGCATTTCCGAATAATGAGATGTGAAGTCTGGATGTAAATCACTATCCTCGGTCAATTCAGATTTCCGCCACTTCTTGTATGTAGCAGGAATATCATTCATCACGTTCAACCATCGACTTAATGTATAATGAATATTCCATCCTGGTATTCCTGTATGACTGAACATTCCTAGTGACTTCATAAATATCGCTTCTATCAACAATAAAAAACTTGAGACAAACGTTACTAGCATCCAAAATGTTATACTTATAAACAATATTAAGCTTAATAGCATCATCACAAGACTCGATTTGAGTGGATAACTTTGGTGAGAATCTAAAAGTGACTTGAAGTTTGTCATTATTGTTGAAATGACCGAAGAGTTTGCCGTAAATATTTTGTTTAGTGTTGGTTTCGAAAATGACATTTTTAGATCCTGTATTTATTTTCACTATTTTTATTTAGTTTAAAGATTTAGCAGCAAAAGTTATAAGTGAACGTATACAGAAATACAATAGGTACTTCTGTATACGTGTCTCCACAGTTCTCGCTATAAACACATTTTTATTAATTGCCTGATTTTGCTGGTAAGATATATTCATATAATCCCATACCAGAATCTACATGAATTGCCATTGCTCCTTGATCTGAAATTTTAATACTCATAGATGAAGTATCACCGAGTTTTAAAATTGTTAGAACTGTTGAGAGTGGAAAACTCCAACCTGTGCTAAGTGTTCCTTCTACATTCGATGCAAATTTCAAACTTAATTTATCGGTTGATGCATCACCTATATGAAACATCAAGTCATTGCCTTCAGTTTTTACTGTAAATAGGGGATCATATGAACTGAGAATACCTGCAAATGTTTGCAAATCTTTAACTGCTTTGGATGATGGCATCACCTCAACATCCCATTTTGCACCTTTGAAGTTTGCTGTTTTGATTTGGGCATCAACTAATTCACTTATAATAACACGATAAGTTGAGTCAAATACCCCTTTCATTGAGAATCCTAGTTCAGATGGGACAACTTCTCCATTTCGTTCTGTGGTGCCCACTGTGATATCAGCACCAATACGATCCCCATTTTCATTTTGATTTTCATAAGATAGATAACCATTTAGAACTCCCAAACGACCCATACCAAATTTACCTGAAAATTCTGGTACACGTTCATGCATCTTGGCACGTAGCACAACGGTGCGGTCATCGTCCATTGCATCTAGTACTGTACTATTATCGTCTGTTGTCACTTTTACTGCTTGAATAATTCCAAGTGAATGTGTGTGTTTCACAATATCTTTTAAAATGTCACGCATTGCGTTCTCCTATATTATATGTTAATACTATCATAAATAAGTAAAGTTGTCAATATAAATCGACAACTTTTTGTTTTTCTAATCTTAGAAAGTCCAAGATAATCCTGCGGTTACGGAATCACTAGTATCATATGTTGATATATTGCGATTAAATCCTAATAGCAACTCTGCGTTTTCATTGATATTTTTAGTAATATCAAAATCAATACTAGTAGTATTGTATTCATCAAAATCCCGACGAACACTTACGGTAAATACATCATACTCAACATTGAGACCAATTGTTGGATAATTATATGTATCTTTCTCAGTTGCATAATCTAGAACCGCCAATGCACTACCAGTTTCAGTATAGCCTTGTGTTTCTCGTTGTCCAATTGTGTAACCAACGAATGGACGAAAATTGCCGGTTTCTTTTTCTAACATAAGACTAATATAATTATCGGTTGATGTAGTTTCACCAGCGGCTGAATAATCACCAACCACTCTAGAATATGAAATATCAGATGTGGTATGATTAAATGATGCGGTTAATTTTGTATCATTGTCATTTAATGTTTTACCAATATCAAATCTTACTGCGTCTGAACTAATACTGCCATTACTATCACTGCCGATCATAGTTGTATTGACTTCATTATATTCTATGCCTGTAACAATATTATCGGTACTTGAGATATCTTCAATTCCAATACTATTCACGATTGATTTTGCGCTATAGCCATTATTCATTTTGTGTTCTGATTTAGTAACTGTGATGCCCTGCTCAATATCCATATTTCTATGCATATCAATTCCTAACAATTGTTCTGTCTGATCAACTCTACCAATAACTGATTCAATATTACTAGATGTTTTGACAGTATCATTTCGCACGATTGTTGTGGTAGTTGTATCTCCATCAGTTACTACCTCTGAACCATTATCATATGTTTCTGTAGTACGAACAAATGTTTCTGTTATGATATCCATTGGTGTTGTTATCAGTGTGAAGGTTTCTTTAGAGATAGTTTGTAAGTTGTTATCAACTGTAGAATCATGTTTTACAACATTTGATGTTAATACTGGCAAAGTTGTACTTTGTGTTTCTGTTGTTGATGAAATAGTTTCATCAGAAGTACTTGTTACAACTGGCGCAGCCATAAGTAATACACGAAAAGTTCTAATAACAGGAGAAACTTGTATCACTTCCTCTTCCACCACCGCCTCTTCTGCTACTACACGCGCGGCTTCTGCCGCTGCTGCCTCTGCTGCTGCTACACGCGCGGCTTCTGCCGCTGCTGCCTCTGCTGCTGCTACACGCGCGGCTTCTGCCGCTGCTGCCTCTTCTGCTGCTACACGCGCGGCTTCTGCCGCTGCTGCCTCTTCTGCTGCTACACGCGCGGCTTCTGCCGCTGCTGCCTCTTCTGCTGCTACACGCGCGGCTTCTGCCGCTGCTGCCTCTTCTGCTGCTAC